>Ga0222712_10003203_pt1 | contig 18036 bp, 21 predicted proteins | sample C33_657DmetaG_FD_165043 | JGI IMG/M metagenome (GOLD analysis project Ga0222712, IMG submission 165043) | Estuarine water microbial communities from San Francisco Bay, California, United States - C33_657D | ecosystem: Environmental > Aquatic > Marine > Unclassified | place: USA: California...
GAAATGCCGCTTAAAGTCGTTTGGGATCGAAAAATCCCAAACGATGCTAAAATAAACTCTATTGTTATCTCTAAAAATCCAAGCGATCAATATTTTGTATCTTTTTGTACTGAACATGACATTCAAGGGCTTCCGCGCTTGAACAAAACTGTGGGAATTGATCTTGGTTTAAAGAGCTTTGCAGTTCTTTCCGATGGCAAAGCCATCGAAAGTCCTAAGTTTGAACGTCAGAAAAGAAGCAAGCTTAAAACTCTGCAACGCAGACATTCAAGAACTCTAAAGGGTTCTAAGAACAGAGAGAAAGCAAGGCTTCGCCTTGCCAAAGAGTATCAAAAAATTTCAAATCGAAGAACGAACTTTTTGCATCAGCAAACAACTAAAATAATACGTGAAAACCAAACAATTATTTTAGAGTCTTTAAAAGTAAAAAACATGATGCAGAACCATCGGCTGGCAGGAGCCATAGCCGATGCAAGTTGGAGTGAATTTGTACGACAGTTGGAGTACAAATCAAAGTGGTATAGTAGAGAGGTTGTTAAAATAAATCAATGGTTTCCAAGTTCTCAATTGTGTAGCGCCTGCAGCGCAAAGCGAATTGAACGGCTAAAGCCATCTGATCGAGAATGGAGTTGCAACGCCTGCGGCGTCATCCATGATCGAGATTTGAATGCAGCAAAAAACATTTTAAGGGCAGGAATGCTTTTGACAACCGGCGGATCGCCGGGGATAGTCTGTGGAGAGCATGTTGGTGAGCGGGTCCTAGAGTCCCGCAAACCAGAATTGTTCAGCGAAACAGAAATTAATGAAAATTAAAAGATCATTATCCGATTTGGTGAATAAGTAATGGAGTGATCAAGGACTGCCGTCACCTAAAGTTTGACAAACGTCTCGGAAGCTCAAAGAAAGGAACTATATGGTTCCGCAATCTTTGGAAGTATTCCGAGATTTGCATTTGTATAAACCTAGATGAAGAACAAGGAATTGCAAAGTGCGTTTTGTTTGAAAAAGGAAATAACAAAAGCTCAGAAGAAATTTATGATATAACCTTGATGTTTTTGGAAAATGTATAATGTCTATTATTGCAATCAAGGTCCCAAAAAAAGAAGCCAAATATCTTTATGGCATAGATACACCTGGCGAAAAAGTTTCTGCAGAAGACAAACACATTACCATTCTCTATTTTGATGGAGAAGGGCCAGAAGTAGCAAAAAGGGTATTGGATTGTTTGGCGGAGTTTCCCGTTTATATGAATTCCTTGGCAGTTGAGGCCAGTGAAGTAGATGTCTTTTCAGAAGGCGACGATGGTGTTCCAGTCTTTGCCAAGGTAGAAAGCCAAGATTTAAATGAATTCAGAGAGGCATTGATAGACATCTTTGATGCAAATGGCATAGAGTACTCAAAAAAGTTTAAAGATTTTAAGCCACACATCACATTGTCATATTCTCCAGAGAAAATCGAAGGTTTTCCTCTTGATAAAAAAATAGAATTTTCTGTTTCAAACTATTGCTATTGGGATAAGAACAATGGCGTTCAAAATGAAATAATTATTCCTCTTGGAAAAAACTTTGATTCAAATAAGGCTTTAAAAGATTTTGAGAAACAATGGAAGGCATCTTCTCTAAAAGAAATGCTTCTGCCTACTTTTGAACTAATCTAGTAAGCAGTGGATGCTTACATAAAAAAACTAGATGCCCAAAAAAAGAGAATGGAATTTAAGCAAGCTCTGGTAGAATACATGGGCGGAAAATGTAGTTTCTGTTGGTATTCACGCTGTTTATCTGCGCTTGAATTTCATCATATTGATGTATCACGAAAAGAATTCAACATTTCCTCAACCACAAATTTAGAAAAAGCAAAAAAAGAACTTGATGGTTGTATTTTGCTTTGCGCGAATTGTCATAGAGAAGCGCACCAAGGATTAATTCCTTCAGCAGTCGTTGATTTTGATTCTCCAAGTGCTTATGACTGAAAGCATGAGTCTTCAAGAGAAGCTTTCAAAATGCTGCAAGGATGTTTTCCACAAAAATGGGCAATATCCTTTTTGCAAATCTATTGAGGTAAAAACTCACAAAGGTCAAACAGGATTTCATTTTGTTCTTGAAGGTCACAATTTCGCATTTCCTGATGTTCCACTTGCTTCTTTGTGGCATCCAAAATATACTGAAAGTGATAAATATTTCATTGTGCTAAACATCAATGAATATGGATTTGAACTTTTGGGCAAAGGCGCACGCCAAATTATGAGCAACTACAAAAAACTTTGGATTGATGATCAGTGCTTTGACATGCACCTGATTGATCGTCATGCGCCGCCCGGCTACGTGCCTTTGGACAGCGTTAAAGCCGCCCAGGAATGGGTTTTGTTGCACGGCATGCCTATCCACCTTGACCTCGATCATGACCTCGGAGAAGTCGACGGAGAAGCTTCTACCATCATGGAATTCTTGCGATGGCTCTTTGAGCAATTTCCTGAATCTCCGCCGCCAACTTATGATGTACATTCTCAAAATCCTATTGGAAGAGAGAACATCATTAGCTTCCTGGACAGTTGGAAAAGAGCTTCTGAAATGTGAAAAAACCCGGCCTAAAAAGCCGGGTTTTTTTATTCAAAATCTTCAAGATTAAAGATGTTGCATTCTTTTGGTATGTACATTTTTGTGCCTTTCAAAAACCAATACCATTTTTTTGGATATTCTGGATAAACATTGTTGCCATATCCATCCGTAATGACAAAAACATAAGGATACTTTTTCAATTTACCAGAAGAGATCTTTTTCTGTAGAAAGATTTCTATGATGTTAAAGGCAGTTCCGCCAAATCCATAGAGCTTTCCACTCTCAAGAGTTGTTTCAAATACTTGTGTATCAAAACAATGCATGAAAATATTGAATTTCTCTGGGTCTAAAGATTTTGCAGCGGCAAAAAATCGATCTCTAAAGCCAGCACAACTGCCAGATGTGTCCTGGAAGAAGAAAACATCAATCTTGTCTTTTTCTTTTGTTTCAGCGTCCCATTCTTCAGGGATTTTCAAACTTGGATCCACATAAATCATTCTGCGATTCTTTTTGGTCCAAACATCAAAAATTTCTTCTTTCGTCATCATGTTTTCCCAACGCTTGATGACAGTCTCCCACTTTTTCTTTTTTTTGACTTTTTTCGTATCTGCTTGCTTGAAGATATTTCCGGGCTCACAACCTCTTGAATGTATTTGTTCTTTTGTGTTTTTTATTTCCTCTTCAACAAACTCTTGAATGTTTTTTTCTATTTCACCTTCAATGAGTTTTTCAAATTCAGGATCCAAAAAAGAATCAAGACCAGAATGATCATCCAAAATATCTGGTTCTCCTATACTCGACTCATCTTTATCTGATTCACCTTCAGATTTTTCTCCTTTTTCTTTGTTTGATGTTTTCTCTTTTTCATATTCTTCTTTTAGATTTTTCAAAATCAAGTTGAAGTAATAGTCATAAAATTTATCATCAGGAACGACTTCATTTTTGAATACAGTATCTACCCAACAATATTTCCCGTCTTTGTCAAATTCCTCTCTGGAAAAAGAAAATCTTTGTACAAGACTGTGGTTAACAACAACATCCATGGCCATATTGGCCGGCCGAATTAAAGCTTTTGACAATTTTGACATTCGAATGCCGTGATAAAGTATTACATGAATCAATTCATGACCAATCACAAAAAGCTTATTATGAAATGTTTCCAAAGAATTCCAAAAATCTTTGTTGATCTTTAAAACTATTGCAGATCCATGTTTGTCAAAAAATACGGCAGCCGTACTGACTTCATCAGAAAAAATGGGCTTAGCCAAAGCCCATAGAGAAGAAAACAATCCGTGGTATTCTTTAAGAGCTTCGGAAATTTCCTCAAATTCTTCTTTTGGAAATTTTTCAACATTTTCTACCATTTGTAGTCTCCAGTAAATTTCTTATTCATTTCCTCTATTTCGCTTTGAATATCTGGAAATATGTGCGAATGTTCTATGTGGAGAAGACGAAGAATCAATTTTCTTGTATTTACACTTAAAGCACTTGTTTTCCTTACAATTGTTCCATTTTGCATTTTTTTCAATTCTCTAAAGAGCAAAATGGAACAAAACACAAGTTCTTCATCTTTAAGATGAAGAATTTCATTAAACATATAAGCATTTAGAAAGCTATTAATCTTTATTGATATCTGTGTGCTGCGTCGGTTGTACTTTTCGTATTCTTGTATGAAGTAGTTTACATGAGAATTTGAACCATTGTTTGTAACAACATTCTTCAAACCATCAAGAGTAACTCCTATTTTTTTCAATGCAGAGCTATATCCAAGTTTTCCAACGGTTTCTTTTTCCTTGATCAAATTTTTGCATTCTGTAGAAATTGGACTTTTTGACTTAGAAACTTCAGAAATGATTTCTTTGTATGTTTCATAGTTTTTGAAAACAAACTTCTTTACTTTTTCGTCGCTTGACATTTTGGAAACTATTTTTTCCTGGCTCATAAAAGGAAGAAACCAAAAAAGAATATCTTTGTTTTTTTCAAATTCTCTTTCGCAGCCAGCATAGTTGTTCTCAACCTTTATGAAGACCTTTGAAACTTCAACATTTTTTGTTTTAAATAGCTCTGTGGCTTTTTCAACAATTGGGCCTGACTTAAGCTCCAAGATGAGCTTTTTGTGATTGATCTTTTTGTCAAAGAAATATTTCAGTTCTCCACCATCTAAGAAGGCAGTTAGAACATGTTCCATTCTACGAGGTGATACAAGAAGCTTCTCTTCGTGCGTCAGGTTGTTCCACCAGCTTATTGCAGCAAGCGTTACTTCTTTACCAAATTTACTTTCAAAGTACCCCTTGTTGATTTTGTAAGGAATCTCAAACTGAACATGGAATCTGTCTTTCTGAGCAGGATCTAGTTCTTCTACGTCAAATGTAGCATCACCATCTGAAGGATTTATGGCTGCCCAAATTACCTTAAGATTATTGAATTTCTTGCCGTTTATAGATTTGAATTGAATGAGTTCCATCGCGGCATTTCGAACTTTTTTTGGTGCTCTGTTAAACTCGTCAAAGAATATTGCATCGATCTTGTCTTCTGCGAAGGCACGGGGACGCACAAGCTCTAGGTAATCGATTCCATTTTCGCTTTTTTCTTTTGGAATGCCCACGAAATCTACCCACGGATCCATTGTTGCCGCCGAGAAGTAGAGCCAATTCCAACCCTTTTCCTCAAATGCTTGCTTGATGATCGAGGTCTTGCCAACGCCGGCCAAGCCAACAAGCAAAACATTGAGATGTTTATCAATCCAGTACTTTAAATCTTTTTCAGGTATCATTGCCGCTATTTGTAACACAAATTTCAGAATAAAAAAAGAAAAAAGCGATGCGCTTGTGACGCATCGCTCTCTTTTTTCGTTTCTGTTCTTTTCAGAACATGCCAGTTGCAAACTGCGAGATAATGTTTGGCATTGCACTATCGAAACCCGAAAGATCGAGCATTCCTGCGTCGTTCGGATCAGCAATGGTGTAAGAGGTCGCCTGGAAAGCTGCCACTACAAGGCGAGCATCAATGTTCATTTCCTTACGATAATCTCGCAAAGTTTGAAACACATGCTTTCCGCTATTGACATCGCAGTCTGTATAAATACAGAAACAATCAACAGGGACCTTGTTGGTTCTCGCCCACTCAATAGCCTGACTTGCATCCGTGGGTCCAAAGTTTGATTTTTGGACCTTTGCAGAAGCAACAGCAAGGCTATCTTCTTTGCCAATTCCCAAATCGATAAACTGATTTGAGAATCCACGAATGATCGAATTGTCTTCAACCCTTAGAGTCGCCATTGCCATGACAGCAGCAGCAACAGCATTCGAAATGGGAACAGTATCCGAGATTGGAGACCCCATCGAGCCTGAAATGTCAATTCCAAGCAAGAAACGCTTATTCGTTTTCTCAATCGTCTTGAACGAAAGGTAGAATGCTTGTTCCAGAGCAGAAACAATTTGTCGACTTGCCGGCCAAGAGTTAGAACCCTTGACGCCACGTCCACTTTCGTAAACGCTCTTTGCGACAAGAACATTCAGAGGATGAATTCGAGCCTTTTCAAGCTTTTCAACATCCAAGATGTCAGCACAAATTTTTTGCGTTACAGCACTAAGATCTTTTGTAAGACCAAGAGAGCTGATCTTTCCGAGATTTCGAATGAGAGCAGTGAGAGGCATTCCTGCCATAATCATCTTTTCCCAAACCTTTGCGTCATTCTTAAGGTGACCCGCAAGCATTTCGTGAGAAATAGCTCGATTTTCACTCATAAGTTGCAATGCGCGCTTCACCGTAGCTTCTGGCTTGGTAAGCTCAGTTTTGTCGCGAAGAATGCGAGGAACGGAATCAAAAGTCAATTCCTTGCGAACTTGAGTCTTCGAACCAGTTTTCTTGCCAGTTTCTGCGAATGCAACATACTGAAAGATAGCCGCATGCTCATCCGTTGCTGGAACAACGTGAGCCTTTCGCAAAACGTCAAGAGTCGTCCAGTTTTCGCGAGAACCATACTTTGCAATTTGATATGCAACAGACTTTGCGTCTTGATTGTAAAACTGAGAAATAAGCTTCTTCAGCGAACTTCCCCAACCGCGATATGCGTTAACAGTATCGACAAATTGCATCAAATGAGTTCCGGTTCGAATGACCTGCAAGAAGCTCGCCTTGACAGCCTGAGAAGCATTCTTTGCAAATTCTGGAGTGGATTCCTTCCAAAACTTTTTTGAAGTCATGGAAAAAATAACGGCAAGTGCAAAAACAGCTTCATCATTCTTGGGTGCTCGACCAGAAACGCTAATTTCCTCAATGCGCTTCACGGCTCGAACAACATCACTCTTTGCGCACTCCATGATGTTCATGGAATTTTCGCGCGCAATCGTCTCTTCCTTCTCATAATAAGAAGGTTTCTTTGCACCAATGATCAAGAAGCGATCAAGGCGCTTCCAGTTATCCAACTGAAAGACATATCCGCCTCCTGCATTGAGAACTTGATCAGCACGTGCCTTTTGCGTCTGGGAAACATTGTCGCTCTGAAGAGAATTCTTGTAAATCATGTTTTATCCTTTGTTCGTTTCTTTTTTGAGAAAAAGTTTCTTGTTTTCTTTTCGTATCCTCAAAACCAGATGTCTCTCAACATAATTTCTGAATGGGAATGTCCAAAAATAAGAACTTCCCGTTAGTTGATCGACAATCCAATCTCGATTTTCTTTCTTGAGAGGGTTTAGCCCGTATTCATACATGCACATACATGTTTCGGTATATGCCTCAAGTTCGAATTGCAATCTAAACCAGGCGAAGACTGTTGGCAAGGGAAAAAAGAGATAGAGCAACGAAAAAATGGGCCTGGTATAACGACGTTGCTGTCGTAAGTGCACCCTTTCATGTCGTAAGATGCTAATTTTCCTGTATTCATCCCAATCGAACCACCATTCCTTGGGGACGTATACAGTGTTCCCGATGGTTGTAACATAATGTGTCATAAAATTAGTATTCTTGCCAAAGGTAATCAAAATCAAAAAACGATTTATGATCTTACACAAAAAACTATTTTCTTTATTAACCAAGTTAAATTTCGGAAATTCTTCTTCAATTTCCGAAACTACATCTGCATATTCTTTCACTTTAAAAGTTCTCCAAACTCTTCATTTATTTTATGTGCATATTCGGCGCCACGGTAATCAACATAGCCATTTAAAAACGCTTGATAAAAACCAAAATATTCTTCGCCAAGAAGAAACTTTGCATATTTTGCAGGATTTTTTGGCATTTTGTTGTGTTTTGCAACATAATTGATGAAAATTGGATTTATCGTAAAGTTGTTTGAATATTTTACGCGCCCAACTCTCCAACCTTTATTGCAAATAATTTCAAAATTTTCTTTTGAATTTTTTAGTTGTTGTTTTTTCGTCACGCTCTAACCCTAGAATAAAAAACGACAAAAATCAAGTTGAAATTAATTTCGAAAAAAGTCCTTGACAAGATGATTTTCCCAGTGCTAAGAATCTTCTCGCCTCTCGTGAGGAAAAAATTCTTTGGGGAGGGGGGGTAAAGGGGGGAGAGAAGGAGCAAGCTCCTATACTTTTAAAGGGAATTTTGCAATATCCATCGCCTTCGGCGAAAACACTTGCAAATATATATTAATATAGAGAGAAAGTCTTGACATCTTGAATAGTATGTACTACTATGTGGGAATGATTACTTTTGAAGCTGCAGTGCTGTCCTTCATCCAACATCTTGCAGAAGATGTTGGAAGTACGGATACTTCACTGCAGAAAGAATTAGCACACTCAATTTCTGGGGCAACCTCTGATTTTGAGGAAGCGGAAACGCTATCTAAAATTGCAAGATGGGAAAGTGGATTTGATCCAAAAGTCGCAAATTGCAAAATTAAGAGTTCCAGAGGCGCAGTTAGTCTTTTTCAGATTATGCCAAAGGATAAAGAACATTCGCTAAAATTGTGCGCAAGTATTGATGATAGTGCAAAAGAAGCACTTAGTATCATCCGAACCGCAAAAGGCTGGTGCTCCCCGATGGGTTATAAGGGCGCAGACCTTTTGGAACCTTATGTTCGAGGAAAGTGCGGGAAAGCCACCATGCTCAGCAAAATGAGATATGGAAAAGGCGACCAGATTAAAAAATACATGGAAGAGGGTTGAAAAAAATTAAAAACGGCGAGAGGTTGACAATAGCCTCTCGCCGTTTTATCTTTGGCGGCAATGATCCCCACCATTAAAGAAATTAATGTAGAGACTTCTGGCGACTTCAAGAGTCTTAGTTACGGCATTAAAGATCCCGGAATGATCTTTGATATTCTCCGTAATAAGATGTATTCTGATCCTATTACATCTATCGTTCGTGAAATTTCTTGCAATGCTATTGATGCTCACCGAGAAGCCAACAAACCAAATCTTCCTATCAAAATTCATCTTCCAACCGCAAAAGAACCTTTTATTTCTTTTACGGATTTTGGAATTGGCATTAGTCCTGAAAGAATGGAAGATATTTTTGTTAACTTTGGAGCTTCCACAAAAAGAGATTCTAATGACTACATTGGAGCTTTTGGTATGGGTTCCAAAATTCCACTTAGTTATTCGGATAGTTTTACAATTATTACAAACTTCAATGGCGTAAAGCGTCATTATTGTTCATATATCGATAAAACAAATATTGGAAAAATCTCTCTTTTGGCCGAAGAGGATACTGATGAAATAAATGGTACAACAATTTCTATTCCGGTAAAAGAAAAAGATTTTTGGGCTTTCACAGATGCGTGTGCACGTGTATTTGAATTTTTGGAAATTCAGCCTCAATTTAATATTGGTTTTGATAGGCCACATACTGGAAATTTGATCAATACTATCGAAAACATGAAAATTTTCGATAATAAACACTATTCTACTGATTTCGTATTTCTTATTGATTTTGTCCCTTATCGCCTTGATGAAACAAAAATCAGTAAGAAAATACTGAGACCTTTTCTTGATGCAAAGAAGAAGTTTGTATTTTCTGTTCCAAATGGATTGCTATCTGTTTCTTCCAGTCGAGAAACTATACACTATAATGAAAATACAATTCAAGAACTAGAAAACATCTTTAAGAATTCTATTGCCAATATTCAAAAAAAGATGAATGATGTTCTTGAGAAAATTCCTGATCCTTTTGAACAAGCCATTACCATTTGGTATAGTGGCTACAGATCATTTTTTGAAGAAATCAAGTCCCTTGAGGAACTTTTGCGTGATAGTTGTGCACAAATTGCCACAATTCACGCAAAAGAAGAAAGAATTTTCAAAAGAAACAACAAAAATATTTTCAATCTTTATGAAACACCTGAAAACATCCTTAAATTTCCAAGGATTTATTTTGGAAATCGTCCTATTCCTTATTCTTCCAAGAGTTTCAATGCATACTTGAAGGAAAAATTTCCTGGACATGATACTTTTATTCTTGTTTCAAACAATGAATCTTCTTATCCAGAAAATTTTGCGAAAATTCCTTACAGCTTTTTTGATTCTTTTGATCGTTTTTACTCAGCAAAACAAAGAATCAAAAACAGGGTTTTGAATGAAAATTATAAAAGAATTGCTTTTTCTCGTTGGAATGCAAAAGAAGGAAAGTTTGTAAGAGTTGCTGGAGAAGAGTTTTTTACTTGCACAAACCCTGCTCTTATTATTAGTCATTCTAAAGATCATCTCAACAATGTTCAAAATTTTCTTACAATGAATGACCAGATGTTTTCAATTCTTAATAGTGGAGACATTAAGAAGAAAATCGAAATCATCAAAGAAAGATGTTCTGAAGAAGGGAAAACAGATTATTCTATAATGGAAGATTTTTTTGATGTATCAAAATACAAATGGGAATTTGAAAATGCGGAGTACAAAAAAATCATAGAAACATCAGAATATGTAAATATAATTGAAGATCTTCCGTATGTTTTTCGAGATCATAATTTGAGAGAAATCATTTCTTGGTTCAAAAAGTTGGATAATCCATGTGATTTCATACAGAAATTTTTGCTTACTCTTGAAAATTTTCAAGCCTTTTTAAAAAAAGGTGAAAAAAATTCTGCATATTTTAATGACACTTACGTCAATATTGCAAAGAGTAAATCATACTCTATCATAAAAATTCTTCTTCGCCCTGAACACAAAGAAGTAAAAGAATACGAAAAAGAATTTTCAGAACAAAATAAAAAAATACAAAAATTCTTGTCTACAGAAGAAATGAAGGATTTTTTTAAAGTGTTTATTAATACAAATCGACGTGGAGACGTCGCTCGTATGTTGAATTTTCATTTCTCTGATCGAAAATTTCCTCTTGACATTGAGCTAAAAACCGTTTAGAAAGCAACACGATGAAAAAATTTCCCAGCTACATTTTGACCGACACCGTATTGACGTATTCGTATGGGGGCAAAACTCTTTCTCTCCCAAGAGATCATGAGTGCGCACTTGCGGCCCTTGATGCAATCAAAAACAATGACCTTGAGGCGCTTCTTCTTGCAGGAGAACGTTACCGACTCATTAAGACCATGGGAGTTAAGGATTTCTATGTTCAAGACAATGAAGTCTTTCTTAAGAACGGATATAAGGTCGGAGAACACCTTGCCGATAGAATTATTACATTTTTGAGACAAGGTCTTCCCGTTGAGCCCCTTGTAAAGTTTGCTGAGAAGGTTCAGAAAAATCCTTCTCCACAGTCAGTTTCAGAACTTTACAAGTTTCTTGAAGCAAATCATCATCCCATTACTTCGGATGGTAACTTCATCGCTTACAAGAAGGTTCGAAATGATTATATGGATTGCCACAGCAATACCATGTACAATGGAATCGGAGAAGTTCTTTCGATGCCACGAGAATTGGTTGATCCTCGCAGAGATGTAACTTGTTCTACAGGATTGCATGTTGCCTCTTTCAAATATGCAGATGAATTTCAAAGCGGCATCATGCTTGAAGTTGAAGTCGACCCTGAGCATGTTGTTTCTGTTCCCAGCGATTACCGAAATTCGAAGATGAGAACATGCCAATACAAAGTTATTGGACATGCCGAAGACGAACTTAAAGAACAACTTATTGTTCGAGAGGAAGTCAAAAATACAGAAGATTCTACAGAATCCGCTGAACCTTCTGATCCCTGTAAAGAGCATTCTGATGATTGTCCATATCTTGATGAATTGGATGAAGATGAGGAAGAATGTGCATGTTATTGTGAGTGCAGAGGCGATGATGAATACGAGGATGAATACGAGGATGAATACGAGGAGGACGACTGCGATTGTGATCAATGTGTAGAGTGCGATGAAATTGAAGAAGAAGAAGATGCACAAGACGAAATTGTGCACGTCACTTCGCAAAAAAAGCTTTTGAAGTTTGTTGCCATCCATGGTGAAACTCCAACAAGTGTTCTGCGATTGACTTCTGATGATCTTGATGCCATTTCTCCGCAAAAGCTTACTTCCATGCTTAGAAATAGCGGTTATGTTTTACCTGTTGGAAAAGTCAAGGTTTTGCGTACCAATGATCTTGTGTTGGTTGTCAATAAGGACAACAACAACAAGATTTACTACAAGTCAACTCAAGACGTCTGAAAAAGACTTCTAACATTTGAGGGCGCGGGGGAAACTCTGCGCCCTTGACTTTTTGAACAGGCTGTGTTACATTTCATCCTATGAAATTGAAAATCATTTCTGACATTCACCTTGACTACAATCCTATTTTCAATTGTCCAAATTATTTTTTGAATTATGAAATCGCTCCCGGTGATTATGATGTTTTGGTAATTGCTGGCGACATCTGCGAATTTGACACCACCACAAAATGGGCGTCAAAAATTCGGAAAGCAATTCCGGCACATAAGCCTATTATTGTAGTTCCTGGAAATCATGATTTGTGGGGAGCAACAGTAGATACGTCAGGAACATTTTCAGATCCTTTTGGCGCTTTTAAGATTTGGGAGAAAGAAATTTGGAATGAAGGTTTGATTCCGGGATTTAATAGAGTCCTGAAGTTGAATGGGAAAACATTTTTTCTGACTCCATTGTGGTTTAAAACAGATTATAAAAGTCCTCCAGGATGGATTGATCATTCCCAAATTCATGGTTTGACTCCACAGGGTTCGAATCTGCTTGCAAAGTTGTGTGAAGACTTTTTACATAATGCATTTAAAGAGTACGGTCAACCAGATTGTGTGATTACTCATCATTTTTCAAAAGAGGAATCTATTCATCCGCGATTCAAAGGCGATCCTTACAATTGCTATTTTAAACATGAACTTCCAGAATCTCTAAATGTTCTTGAACCAAAACTTTGGATTCATGGACATACACACAGTAATTTTGACTATATTGTTAAGAACACGCGCTTTATTTGCAACCCACGAGGATACATTATGAGAAATGGTCAACAGGAAAACAAGTATGACAATGATTTGATTGTGGAGATTTGAAAATGTTTTTTCTTAATAGCATCAACGAAAGCAAGATTCGAGAAAAATCTACCACTATTTCTGATGTAGCAAATGTCCTATATGCTTACTCTGTTTTTCTAGCATACAAGAATGAAAACAACGAAGAACTTATTGAGTTTTTTGATAGTTCAGAAATTGCACTTATTGCACCAGATGAAGATATTTTGACGTTTAATATTCATTGGCTTATATCAAAGAACAAGCTTATTTCCGAAGAAGTATGTATTGCTATCAATCTTATCATAAATGGTTTTGAATATGGCATTCAAAATTCAATTCATCGCGGAATTTTCATTTTGTATCAATATCTTTTTGACCAAAATTTTTCAATTGGAAGTCACTCCATCAATTAGGCAATCAAGTCAGGTATTTCTGTACCTGGCTCTTGATTTTTTTTGAACCCTGCTTATCTTGGTTCATGTAGAGAACAGGAACACAACATGACACTCAGGGAATCAATTTTTCTCAAGTTTTTATCTCTTGCTTTGGACGAACAGGCTGCTACGAATCGAGAAGCAAAACGTCAACTCAGCTATACGCCAAACCCAATTTTTGATCGTCGATCAGAAGAAGTGTTGGCGAAAGAAGCATACCAAAGAGCAGATAAAACACTTTCGGCTTATTACGAAGCTGGAAAAGTAATGCTTCCTGATCCTCCTGTAACAAAATAAAAATTTAGAAATTCCACTTAGGAGAAAAACCATGTTCAGCGAACTTTTCAATAAAATCAAACGCATGTTTATGAGCAAAAAGGAACTTGATGCTGAACATTGGGAATTTGTTCCTGGACGTCGCCCTACAATCATGGCACCTTTTGGTTGGGTGCGTACTCCTACTGGAGCAGTGATTCCGAAGTGGGATGATGCTCTTGATGAGCCGGAATGGCTTGCCGTTGAAAGAAAGTCTGGACGTTACACTCGATAAATGCTATGCTTCTTTCATGTCACACATTCTTGAAAGAAAACCGCTAAAAAGAATTTCAAATGATTTTGATTGTTATGGCGCAAGCCATTATGTAAAACGTGAAGGCGTTTTGCAGATCTTCTTTACACCCAACTTCTGCAAACCTGCTGATAGTTGTTACGCACCACTAGACTTCGAAGAAGATCTCAAAAGATTGGGTCTTCAAGCACTTTGATACAAAAGGAAAAAACAATGCACACGTAGATTAATACAAAAGTTACCGAAAATAAACTGTATATCATTACTCACGATGATATTACGGTTCAATATCAAATTCCGCAAGCTATGCATGCAGCAATGAATTTTGCCGCAGAGCATAATGCGGAATTTTTTAATTGGCAAACAAATTGCAACTCAATTATTACCTTGAGTTGCAAAAACGAACATGAGTTGTTCGATCTTTCAAAATCGTTGCAACGAGAAGGATATACAATTACAGAATTTTTTGAGCCTGACATTGGTTATGGCTTGACTTCTATTGCAATTGCACCTTGCGACTCAATCAAAAAAAGGTTGAGCAATTTGCGACTGGCTGGAAGATCTAAAAAACAAAGCGAGAGAGCAGTCTTTGATATTTGCGATGATATGGTAAACACCGAGCAAACTCCAGGACAAAACATCATGGAGCATGGTTTGGATGTTCAACGTTATTGCAAAGGCATTTACGACTATTTCAAAACAGGAAAAGATTTTTCATTTAAAGCTCCTCCAGAGTTTTATGAGCTTATGAAGAAACAAATTCATAAAATTGACGAATACAATCTTTTGAAATATGCAATTTTTCATGATCTCGGCAAACCTTATTGCCTTGAGTATGATGAAAATGGCAAAAAACATTTTAGAGATCATGCAAAGGCAAGTCGTCAAAAATGGCTTGAAATCAGCAACAATACATTTATTGCCGACCTCATCGAACAAGATATGGATCTTCATACCTTGAAACCAGAGCAAGTTCATGAATTTATTCAAAGAAAGACATTTCCATATCTTCTTTTGAGTTGTATTGCAGAAATCAATTCGAATGCATCAATGTTTGGAGGTTATGAATCAGAGTCTTTTAAAATAAAATACAAAAGACTCCAGTCGCGCCTTCGAAAAATGTTGGCGCTTCTCGCAGAAGAGTCTTGACTCTTGGAGGTGATGTGTTATCTTCATATCACCTTAATGCTTCTTTCGTCTAACGGCTAAGACAGGAACTTCTAAACTTCCGAACGTGGGTTCGATTCCCTCAAGAGGCACCATGATTCGCTTTACCTCTGAAAATCTTCAAGGTTTTTGCTTTAATGGTCGTGGAAACATGACCGAAGCAGTAATTGAGGCAAACGAATATCACGAGAAATATTCTCATAACATGACCGCACAAGAAGATCGTTTGATTTTTTGTGTGTTTGCTCGCGCCATGTTGTATACGAGAATGGATATTAGCTCTTATTATCTTGGTCTTTTGCTCAATAGAAATGTTCTTGTAGAAGAACTACCACGCAATGTTTTCTATTTTGCAAACGTAAAAGACACGTATCCTCTTATTCGAGTGGCTTATTGTCTTTCTGTTCTTCGCAAATTTCAACCTCATAACGGCTGGTTTGAACCAGGGTATTAATTATGTCTACTACAATTTGGGCCGAGCAAGATCCTGACATTATTAGCAAAGATGAATGTCTTTGCTCTATCAATGAACTTTCTCCAATTGGTTGCCGACACAAGTGCGACAATGGATTCTTGACCTTTGCAAAAAAAGAAAAAGAAATTCATCTTTGCTCCGGAAATGCAGAATTCATTTTTAAGCACCTCAGACTGAGTCCTGACGGTGGTGTAATTTTTCTTAAGCAAATTCCGGAAAGAAAGAGGAAATTGATCGCTCTTGCGAATTCCACTCAGAAAATTCAAGAATTTGAATCACGTGTCGATGAACACGGCATTGGCTTTGAAAAAGGCTACATGAAGCAGCGAATTCTTGACATCATTAACTTCTTCGATTATTGCCAAAAGAAGAACAGCAACATTGTGTGGGGTTGAACATGTCAGATGTAAAATTTTTGATGGATAGCCTTGCCAAGCTTGAAGAAGCAAAAAACATCCAAGAGGATTGTCTTCATCTGCGCAGAATGCTTCGCGAGAAAGACAAGGAAAAGGATAAGATTGTTGACAGCTATGTTGAAAAATTTACCATTCTAAAAGTCCTTTTGGAAGATCTTAGAAAGCAACTTTCAAATCGCGGATATGAAAAATTTATTCCCCTGGTGGGCGAATACATTGATGCAAAAACAATTGTAGAAATCGTTAACGCAGAGATCTCTATCGTTTCAGAACTCGAATCTGCAAAAATGGAAAAGACATGAATAAACACTCATTCAGCAATTGCGAATCCACCATAGGAAAATGTGGGATTTGTGCAGCTTATCTCAATAAGATGAATATTAAGCAAACGTGGTTTCAAATGAGTTCTGCACCAAAAGATGGAACAATGATTCTTGTGGCATAGAATTGGATAGAGCAAGAGAAGAATTGAAAGAAATTCTTTTACCAGAAGAATATTATCAATTAGAACAAAAGTATAGATATTGGGAGCCAAAAAAATAATTAGTAAAAATGCACTTGTGGCGCAAAGGTAGCGCAACGATTTCCTAAGTCGAGGGTTGCAGGTTCGAGTCCTGCCAGGTGTGCAAAATCTTAAAGCAGGGATAAAGCTATGTGTTACTTCATTGATGCAAAACTAAAAATTTCAGAAAAAGAAGCTATCCACTTGTATCTTCCATGGCATATTGAAAATATTAATACTATTATTGGACACCTTAAGGAACATCCTTTTGAAAATATTAGATTTTATTCTCGCTATAGTCTCGAAGAAGTAATGACGTTTCTTGAGAAAATTGAAGGTGCTTCATATACTGCCATCGATCATTTGCTTTGTGTATATGTTTATGTTCATTCGTGTCCAAACAAAAGTTTTGTGATCAAATGCTATCGCAAACGACCTCGACGTACAAATTATGATACCAAAGGATACTTGTCGATGAAAAATCAGGAAAAAATTAGGCGTCGAACTTATCGTAAAGAACCCATTAAAAATCCTTCTTATATTCCACGTCGCATTCGCCGCGAAAACTTTGTTGATGACTTTGAATGAAAATTATGAAAAAGAATAAATACGAAGAAGATCTAACGGCTTTTCCACAAAAATCACCTGAAGAAAAAGATTTTCCTGTAAGAACATGCTCTTTCTGTGATGGCAAAATCAAAAAAGGATTAAGCAACACTTATGAATATGACGAAAAGCAGGAAATAACTTCATATTTCCATTCTGATTGTCACAAACAGTGGTTTATTGAAACAAATCCTGTTTGTTGTCCTAAGTGTTCTGGAAGTGGCAGAGTTGCCCTGCGAACCAGAAAAGTAAGTGTCTGCTGCAAGGGCAAAAAATTTACAGAAGATTGCCACTATTGTTGTGGCGCACAACTTGTGGATGAAGGTTGTGATTTTATGCAATGTGATATTTGCAATGGCAGAAAACGTCTAAAAGTTATGCCAACACCAATCACAAAAATTGTTGGATGGCAAAAATGAATTTCAAAAAAATAGACAAGGCTTGTCCGTCTTGTGGTTTCAATAAAAATTTACCATCAGCAACACTCTGTATGTGTTGCGGAACTAGTGAGTGAAAATTTTTTATATTTTCACTATAATAATGATCTCTAGATGATTCATTCAAAGTCCTACAGATTTCGGCTTGTGCCGGATGAAACGCAGAAAGCGTTTCTCCGACAAGCCTTTGGATCATCTCGTTTTGTTTATAACCACTTCTTGGCGCTCAAAAAATCAACCTATGAAACTTCTAAAACATCTTTAAGTTCAAAAGAAATATCTAAAAAACTCACAGAACTTAAAGGCTTAGAACAATTTTCTTGGCTTTACGACACACCCGCGGTGTGTCTCCAACAAAGCCTTAGAAATTTAGATACCGCTTATTCTAAGTTCTTTAAAAAACAAACAAAATTTCCTCGTTTCAAAAAACGAGGAAACAAGCAATCTATTAAATTTACAAAAGAATGCTTTAAAATCATAGATAACAAACTTAAAG
>Ga0222712_10003205_pt1 | contig 18032 bp, 17 predicted proteins | sample C33_657DmetaG_FD_165043 | JGI IMG/M metagenome (GOLD analysis project Ga0222712, IMG submission 165043) | Estuarine water microbial communities from San Francisco Bay, California, United States - C33_657D | ecosystem: Environmental > Aquatic > Marine > Unclassified | place: USA: California...
TTGTGTTGATAGTGATCAACGTGATCACGCCGGAAGCATTTGTTGTCACGGTTCCCACCGCAGGGATGAGAGGGTCACCGTTTCCATATCCACCACCCGTGAATGAAACCGTTTGAAGGTTAGCGTACCCAGTACCACCGCTATTGATGGTCATACTCGTGACGTAACCGAAACCCGATCCTCTTCCATCGATCTTTGTGTCGACAAATCTGGAACCTGAAACGTTGTTTGCCCCGATGATGTCGGTGTAAAGAGTAACGTTAGACTCGATGTCTTCCAGAGTACCAACTTCAAAGTTTGCTCCGACACCACCGGCGATACGAAGGATCTGTTTGTTCACCTCGATGATTTGGTTGTTCGCGTATCTTGGAGGAGATACCAAGTCTGATCTTCTGGTGTACACGTATGTCGGATAGGCGTTTGAAAAGAAGAACGCAGACGTGTTACCATACAATCCGATAGCCGTGGTGTTTTGACCGACAACCATACCAGAAACCGGAGTTGCGTTTGCCTGCGAAATAAGTGCGTTAGATGTCGCAAGACCGTTTAGGTAAACCGTGGTCGCTCCACCTATGGTACTGTTCGTGATGATACGAATGATTCTGGTCTTGTCGCTTCTTACCGCGCTGCTGATGTCCCATGCTCCGTAAGTGGTCGTCACGGTCACGTCGTTTCCAGTGATGTTTGTGACGATTCCCTTTGCACCAGGAGTCGTTACCACAAATGATGTGGGAAGCGCATACGCACCAGAAGTTTTACCGACAACGAGCGCTGCGGTTGCAGACGTGTCGAACGTTCCCCATGCCGGTTGAAGAGTCATCGTGCCAGTGCCAGAAACTGTGACCGTACCAAACGCGTAGTTCGTAGCCGTGTTAGAGACAGGCTCTCTCGTGTACTGTTCAACGACTTCGCCGAGTTGGAAAGAACCGGTTAGGTTTGTATAGCCCAACTCATACGTACCTTGTTCGGACAAAACTTCTCCGGTAGCAAAGTTAGGAGTTGTGTTCATCGTCAAGACGCGCTGATCGGCGAATGTGCCGGAACTTGTTATGACTGTGATGATGCCGTTAGAGGTAGGCGTTGCTGTAATCGCTCCGAGGGCATCAGTGTTTGCGATCGCTACGATCACCGCGTTGGCGACCTGACTCGTAGTGTTTGCCATACCGTAAAGGTAACTTCCGACGTTTGCCGCAAGAACTGCAGCGCCTGAAATTACCTTGATGGTTTCAACTGGTTGATAAACCGTCTCATACGTGTAGTAGAGAGTGTTTGCTGTGTAACTATCGTTGATCGAGTTGTTCACAAACAACAACGCCTTCGACACGTAAACGTCTGTGTCGGATCCTGTGGTGTAACCCCAACCTGAGTTTGCAATCGCAAAGTCCACACGACCAGTCGCAGCTCGTATGCTAGAAACCTTTGCCCTACCCTGAAGACCGTCAGACGTGACGACTTTAAAGATGTCACCGATCGCGTTGTTTCTACCACCGAGGTCGATTGTGATCTCTGACAACGATCCAACGACACGAGGAGACCCCTCGATGATACCATCTGATACGACGATGTTTTCACCGGTCTCAAAGTCGCCCTGAAGCGAACTGATGTAAAATACGTCGAAGACTTTACCCTTAACACGCTTTTGTACCACACTTTCGACGAAAGCCTTTGCACCAGATTGTGCACCGATGATTTGCTGGTTTAGATACGTTTTATTTCTGGCGGTCTTAGTAACTTCCAAATATCTTGGCTTATACCACTGAGAGTCTGACGCTCTGAGAATGTCGTTGCTTGGTTTATAAACGGTTGCGTCCTGATTGAAGATAAGCTTCATCAGGAGTTGGAGTGATCTTTCAGATCCCTTTGATTTGTAGTAATCACCAATATGCTTAATCGCAAATCGCTTATCGGTCTCTAACTTATAAGGAAAGTCGGCTAGATACGTCTCTTTAAAGTGGTAAATAAATTCGTCTAAAGTGCTGTCGACGTCGTCGATGTCAAACATTTGACGACCGAGATTATACGTGTACTTATTACTGCTTTCAAGAAACTCATAATATGCCTGAATAAACGCGACAAGAGTTTCACCGTCTTCACGATATATCGCAGGGAATTGCGACTCAATAAGTTGAGATATTTCTTTGGTGAAATTGTCGAGTGACATTAGTTAACTCCAGCGACATTAATAGTAATATCTTGTTGGCGAATAGTTAAGATTCTGTTCTTTGGCGGTTCAATGGTTGTGGTTCTTGTTCTACCGTAAAGTCTAATATCGGTTCCGTCGTATGCAGACACGTTAAACTTCTTGATAATGACTCGACCTGTTTCATAATCTACCGAACCGATATTTGCGTTTAAGTAAACAAACGAATTGCCGGCAGTCTTAATAACCTGCAATACACCGTAACCGTTGTCTTGAATAAACGCGATTGATCCGTCATAGGTAAACGTCGAAGACTTAATTGCCGGCTTGTGCGATTCAATAACCTCTCCAGAAGTTAACGGGTGATCGACAGTAAGAGCGTTGTTAAACGTGATGTCAAAGTTGTTAGGCGAGTTTAACGTAGGGTTCAAAGGAATGATAGCAAGCACAGTAAGGTCGTTAGACAGGATGTGCGGATCTGCATCATCGATTGCAGCCGATAGGCGAGAAGCTCTAAACACCGTCTTGAAGTTGCTTAGGTTTGCGTCGTTATATGCAAGGATCGAGTCAAGAACCTCTTGGCGAATCGTCGCTTCAGAGCTTGCCGTTTTCTTCGTGTCAAAGTACACGTTGGTATCAACTGATAGATACATAAACTCAGGAGAGATAACGATAGGTTGAATAGCAACCGGCGATCTATCACGAAGATAGGTCGCGTACTTCACCTTGTTGTTTTCAGAAACACCGTAAGCGTTTTGCACGTCGACGGCGATGATTACCTTACCGTATCTTGGAGGGTTAAGTTCTTCACCACCATAAACCGACACGGCCTGGATTTCTGGGAAATGGTTCTTCAGTAGGATCTCGTAGTCGTTTTCGGTTACGGCTCTGTCCTGTACCTGCAAAGCACGTGGAGCAAAGTAACGAATCGACTCGATACCTTCCTTTTCGTATCCATCGGCAGACTTCTGGTTCAAGACCGAAGTTGCAGGATAGCCTTGGATGTTTCCTGATGGAGCAAAGCTGATGATGTCGTTTGCCTCTTCTCCAGCCGTTACACGATACTCAACTCGTACGATGTTTCCATTTACGGGTTGAATGCCGAAGATGTTTTCACCGAAGATCAACTCATATTGCGTGTCATTCTTTGCCTGAATATAAAACACTTCAGACGTAGCGGTGGCACCAAACAACGATGTTTGACGGGTGTACTCCGTTTCGGTCGATGCGCTCGATGATTCTTTTACATAGACACGAACACTTGAGATGTCGATGTTAGCGTTGGAAAGTGGGTACTTTTGCGTGCTGCCAGAAACGTAGAAGGACTCGTCGACGTAACGACCCTCGTAAACCTCAAGACCGTAATACGTATAGACTCCGCTGACCGGATAGATCGTTGCGGCGGTATCGCTGTAGAAGTTAAAGGACTTCGTTCCACACTTGGCGACGAATCGAGTCTTCTCAGGAATGACGACAAACGTCGGCGTATCGTTACACGCAAGGGTCACGTTGATCTTCGCCTTTGCAGACGTTCTTGATCTTGGGACGTAGTTCAACGCCTTTGCGTGCGACACGACTGAAGCCGGTAGCTGCGCCGAGTCGAGGAACATTTCGTTCATCGCCATGTTGGTGAAGAAACCGTTTTGGTAGGTGTTGTAGGACAAGACGTCAAGAAGAACAGAAAGGTTTGAGCCTTCGAAGTTATAGTCAGCGAATTGGGCCTGACCCTTCATGTACGTCTTTAGATTCGTCTTAATTTGATCGAAGTCTAATTCTGTTATTGGTGCATTTGACGTCATTATCGTACCCTGTCAACTGTTAGATTGAGTGTAATTGGCTCTTGTTTATTTATAACATGGAACGTAATGGTAACACTGATGCTGTTGCTGTCGTTCGCTCCATACACGTCTACACCAATGAGTCCACAGCGTGGTTCATAGTTTGTAATCGTGGATTTGATCATCTCGCGCGCGGTAACGATGGTTTCTGGGCCAATATTTTCGAACAGGATCTTTCGAATGTCGCAACCTATCTCAGGTTGAAATAACCTTTCGCCTCGATCTGTTAAGACCAAGTTACGAATTGATTCTTTGATCGACTCCTCGTCGGTTTTTCTTGCAAGGTCAAAGTTGACCGGACTGATAGTCAGATCTTTATAGAAGTCTGAATACGTCTCTTTTTTACGCGTTAATGGTGTGATGGCCATGACGTATTCCTCTTATTGAAGTCCGAAGCGTGGTGTCGCCGGAGTCGATGGTGTTGCTGGTGGTACAGGGTCAGGCGGTCTTCCGGTTCTAAATCCGTCCTTCATATGGATGCGAAGCGCGTCTTCAATCGGGTTAGGAAGTGAACCGTTTCCTGGGAACCATCTGCGTCTGTTGCCAATGTCGGTGTGGACAAAGTTATCTCCGCCGTAATATTCCATGCCGCCGAATCCTTCCTGACTTGCATACTTGATGTATTCAGGAATTCTAGACTTTGGAACGTTATTCATACTGATGTCGCATGCCATTCCCGACATATGAAGACTACTTTTAGCAGCACCTTTTTGTTTAGCGTTATATGAAGGGCTACGGTATCCGCTGTTGCAATAAAGCGTTATCCCCATTCTTTTTGAGATTCTGAAGATCCTCATCCACACTTCGTTCTTAACGTACTTGTAGCCAGCGCCTTCAACCGGGTCGTCCTGAGACAACACCTGAGGATTGAATTTAAGGTATTGGTTTCCGGCATCGGTAAGGTTCATAACCATCTGAATCTCTTCTTGAGTGAAACCCATCGTGATGTAACTTGCCGGATCCACCGAACCTTCGCCTGAATAGTCTGAGTTGATTTTAGACGCAGCCTCGGCCTTGAGTCTTGCTACTTCAAAGGGGTCCATTCTAAATCCGCCAGCCTGAACGGCTCTCAACGTAGCCTCTCTCGAGACATTGGTGAGTACCAATTCCTGCTGTGCGTAGTTACTAATTAAGGCGTTTAATCCGTCTACCGGTGATTTCATGAAGTTGGTTACGACTTCACTCAATTGGCATAGTCTAAATAGCAGATATGCTATTACTTCCGGAGTTAACGTTTCGTAACCTCCAGCCATCTGTGACATAATCTCTTCGATCTTTGCCTTTAGACTCGCTATATTTGCATCACTAAAGAAGGCCTGAACCTGTTTAGCCTTATTGATAAAGAACGTTGCGGCACCAATTACCTTTGATACCTGGGCCATCGCCTGATTAACGATATTCTGGATCTGCTTGATCATCATATCTTTCAGTTTGTCAACCAAATTATGTAGCAGTTCTTTTAACGACATCAACTGCCCGATGATTGAGGCAAGACCATTCTTCAATTGATTGAGTAAACTTGCCGCACCAGAAACCAATGAAAGAAGTTGCATCACTGCACCGTTAAATAGTGAACAGAATCCACCGGTTTGGCTATTTGCAAAGTTCTTATTGTAGTATTGATCGAGTTGTGTGAAATAATCAGACGGTTGAAGTCCAACCAATAGGCCATTCATCATAGCGTTAATATCGCTTAGGCTAATTTTGCTTTGGTCAAGAAAGTCTGCGTACTCAGATGGAGGAATAATGCCACGAGTTATTCTGTCATTAAGGTACTCATACTGAGTTTTATCAACTATATTGTTAAAAAGTGTGTACGTTCCGTTAATTGCAAGTGCAACGCTTACAACGTCGTATCTTTTTACCGGATCGTTTTGAATATCAATCAGACTATTGAAGCTATATAGATTTGCTCTCAACTGGTCGGTTGTTAAAGCTGCACCAGAGAACTTTGATGTAGGTGAATTAAATGTGTTGCAACTCATGCTACGATACTTTCGTCTAACATTTCTACGGCGATGTGGCTTGGTGATGGGAGTGGTTTAGTCGGGGTTGAAATGCCTGCATAGACAGGATCAGGAACGTTGGCCGAAACCGTGGCTAGTGCGTCGGCCGCAGATGCAGGAGCGGCAGGACTTCCATCGTTCAGATGAATCTGTGCACCCTTTGCAACGACGTTACCGTCTGCTCCGATACCGATGTTTCCTTCGGCAGCCATAGCGAGTGAACCTTTGCTCTGGAGACTCAACATTCCGCCCTTTGCCTGAATGGCTGCGTTAGTATCACCCTTAAGGTTTACGTTTTTACCTTGGATAAATATGTCTTCAACGCTCTTCACGCTCAGACCAGTTCCGCCAGAGTACAACGCAAGCTTCTGTGCTGCAACGATGTCGACTGCATCCACCTTTGCGGTTAGGGCAATCTTAGATCCAGATACGTTGATCGCATCACCGGAAGTTACAGACACCTTTCTGCCGGCATTTAAGTTGATGTCACCGGTAGCCACGAAGTTCAAATCACCTTGAACCATGACGTCCATGTTTCCACCCGAGACCTCAAGCATGTAACCGCCCTTATGGTTACCGACCTTTGTTCCGTCCGAAACGTCTTCGCTTACACCTTCCGACGAGATGTGTAACTTACCAAACGCCTTGATCGTTACGTTACCGTGAGAGTCCAAGGTTACGCGTGATCCACTTGCATGGGTTATGCTAACAAATTCTTCATCCGCAGTTTTACCGGATAGCTCGATGTAAGATCCACCGTGACGAGTGTGCCACACAGAACTCTTGACCGAACCTCCGATAGGAACACCCGGTTCGTTTACGGTATACGCACCCTCACCAGAGAACGCGACGTCTTTTCTGGCAGTGGCTTGAATTACCGCTGGAGTGAGTTGTAGGTTTTCTCCAGAGATTTGTGGAGGCATCGCGCTGTTGCCAAAGTTGTTAACCGCGTCTTGGCTAGGCGCAACGTATGGGTTTTCGTATGCGGCCATAGGATTTGCGGTGTTCGCGGTTGGCGCAGCAACACCTTGACCGGCCAGACTTTGGTTGTAGGTCGCGATGATAGACGCTTGGTTTCCTGGAGCAAACGAGGCCCAAGTTGGAGTCAACGCTGTAAGAATATTCGAATTGAGACCACCTGCCTGTAGTTCGGCATCTAGGTCTCCTGGGTAACGTTGCTTTGCGAGTTGGTAGGCGTAATAGTCCTGGTTCTCTGGAGTAAACGGTGCACCGCCAGAAATTTCTTGCCAAGTGCTATACGTGAACTGATAACGACCGGCAGCGGTTGAATAACTTCCGTTTCCAAGGGGAACTCGCACGTTTGGATGTTGACCGGACGATAGGTCGAACGTTGATCCGGCCTTACCATCGTAACGAATGTTGTACGCACCACCGGATTCCTTTGAAGCGGTTGCATCAAGGAATGCACGTTGATATGGCTGCAATGTCTTGTTCGCCGCCTGTCCAACCGGAACGGGTTTGCCTTGACCGGTAGGAGGAGTTTGCCCAACGTTTCCTGGCGAAGAGTATGGGTTTGATGTCGTAGGCAACGAGAACTTAGCGCTGTTCAATACGCCAATCACGATCGGATGTTGTGCATCACGGCCGTCGGTAAAGAACCCGACGACAAGGTCTCCGTTATCCGGAACAGATGCGAACTTACTGTCACGTATCACGTGCGCCCACGGAAGATCGTCTGTAGCGACTAAACCGTCCGAGTAAGGCGGATGGAATCCAAAGGCTCTTACGCGCACACGTCCGCTCAGAGGATCGTTGTTATCTTCAACAAGACCCATGAACCATACTAAATTGTCAAAGCCATTTTCACCTATCATGCGCCGATACCGCCTCTTGATAATACTAATTTCTGAGTGTAGATATTTTCGTTGAACTGGTTATCAACCGACTCTACGATGTATTTACCACTTCTTTCGGTGTCGGTTTTAACCGAATCCGTTTTGCTTGTAGCTTCTGCTAACTTAATCTCTATAACACTTCCGGCAAAGATTTTGTTTCTGCCGTAGATGGTAGCCGTGATCTTGTTGCGCTCATAGTGATAAAACGTGGTAGGCTTGACGTTATACACACTCGTGTAATACATCTCGTTTCTCACGTCCGTGCCCGTGGTCGCACCCACGGAAGCATAGTCCTTTATGACAAATCGTTCCTTTTCCTTCGAGATTCTCTCATCGATAAACTTCGAGTCGTGTACGAGCTTTTGCTTCTCTTCCTTAAAGATTTGAGCGTGGTCGTATTCTGTCTTGGTGATCGTGCCATTCAATACATCAATCTCATAGGTGGCTTTCTTGTAAGCACCCTTGTTGATGTCTTCGACGGTATTCACCTTTGCGCTAAAGTCTACGGCCAGAAGTTCTGACATTGCCGCTAACTGACGATCCGCGTTACGGTCCGGAGAATAGTTACGGGTAAAGATTGGAACTATGGTCTTCTCGCTAGGGATACTTACTCCACCACCTGGACCGTCAGTCGGTCTTCCGGCGTTTGGATCAAGTCGTTCAATCATATACTCGTTTGTCGTAAAGAAGAACATCTCACGACTCTCGAAGAATCTAAACGACTGCGTATCGCTTGCTGCTGAATATGCCTTTCTCGCGAAAAAGTGCATGGTCTGTTCTGGAGTAAGACGCGGAATGACGTATGCCTGAGGACCATCAGTCGACTCGATCACGATGTTCTTTGGCGTCTTGCCCAACTCTTCGACCGGCTTTTTGTAATACTCTTCGTATGCCGACTTTACGTAGTCGCTGATCTTTGATAGGTTATCGACAGTGTTTGGCTTGTATGTCTTTTGAACACGAGTGTTTTCCGAGAAAACTTTTGGAAGGGACACGAAACTAAGCGTGTACTTTGTTATGCCTCCGCTGCTTTCCTGAGCATAACCTACGTCGGTAATACCGTACAGGAACATCAACTCGGTTCTTTTGATGTCGTAGTAGTCCGTGTACGTGATCTCGATCAACTCTTCTCCCATCAAAGGAAAGTTCGTTACGAGGTCTCCAGAGTCGTACACCATGGCGGTTCCACGGATGGACCCTGCCGACATAGACTCGACTATGTTGAACGCGTGTATAATAAGGCGTATGTCGACGCTCTTTGACCCATCAAGCTTTGAAACCTTGAACGAGTCTAACGTAAACGCACCTGCCTGTTTGATTCCACCAGCATTAGACATTCAACACCGCTTCTAGATCTCTTTCCACCTGGTTTGCGTAGGCAACGTTGATCAGGTAGATGTTACGACGATCTTCATTGAGTTGCATCTCGTAGTCATACACCCTTACCGCAGTCCACTCTGAGCTAATAAAGGACGGGTTGTAGGTGTACGTATCTTTGCTGACAAAGATCGTTGGGTCTGCGTTGTTCACGTAATGCACGATGTTGTTGCTGGTGTTGGTCGACATTGACCAGAAAATTACTGCGTCATCCGTCGTTTGACCGGACTGAGTCTTATACTTCTTTGCTATGGTTTTTGCCACGTTTTCATTCGACATTGGCCACTGCGTGTATGGGTCGATGATGTTGTTCGCAAGGTACACCATCCAAACTTTACCTTGGTCGCCGTAATAGTAATACGCTACGTCCTCCGCTCTCTCGTTTTCCTTTACCGTGTAAGGCAAGAATGCGTATGGATCGGCAAGTAAGTCGTCTTTTATCTTTACCCTACGTGTGATGTCGGTCACAGACATGTCTCGGTAGGTAACCTTTGGGAAGTATTCGAAATATTTGGACATATGTTATTCCTTAAAAGCCGTTTCTTCCGCCTGCACCACCGGTGGTGATGTTGCTAGACTCTGGACCCGTGTAGTCGTCTCTTGTGTGGATCGCAGCTTCCTTCATGGAGATTGAGAAGTTTACAAACGAAGGTCTTGCCCCGGTTTCACCTCGGTATACCGCAACACCATTTGGAGTGTAGTCAACGGTAAACTGTGTAATCATGCCGGTTTTGTATTGAACAAAGTAGGACGAGTCGACGCCAACCAATATGATGTCAACCATCTTTGGAAACTTGAGAAGGCCACGACTTATCGACGTACCGGTGTTTGGTGCGGCACCAAATGGACTTGCGTATGCGGGCAATGATGCCGCTCTGATCGTGTTGATGATCTTACGAAGGGTCTCGCTCTCAGAGGCGTTCTTTGGTGAGAACGACCATTCGAACGTAAAGCTTTTCAACGCGACACCGTCGAATAGGATGGTCTGTTGTGGGTTAACCGCGGTACCTACAGCTGCGTCGATTCCCATACCAACTTCCGGTGCAATCGTGCCTAGGCCAGCGCGGGTGAAGTATCTAAGAGCCGCTCCGGCATTTGATGCAACCGTTCCAAAATTATTATTCTGTTGCATGATGTCGTCGATGCTGACTCTACCCGGATTCGGGCCATTGATCATAGCGCTTGCGATGTCGGCTGTTGCCGCACCGGTAATTCCAAGCTCTACGTCCTTGATGTTTGGCGAATAGGTATCTTGCAGAGCCTTTGGAAGTGGTAGAGCGATAGATCCGCTCGTGACGCTGTTTTGAACGGTTCCACCGCCGTACGTGTAGTCTTTAAAGTTCAAGATCATGGCATGTGCGCCCAGATCCTGTGGGAATCTGAGGGATGATACTTCAGTGTTGTTTCTTCTATTATTTTGCATAATAGAATCAACCGGTGTGATTAATCCTAATGTCATGATCGTCCTATAAATAAGCGGTACCAACAATATTTATATGGGAAGTCGATGGCTACATATCACCAAGGTTACTTCAAACCAAACAATCCAGGAAAATACCTAGGAGACCCGACCGGAATCGTATATCGTTCGAGTTGGGAGTTGCGCCTATTCAGTTATTTAGATGCGCATCCTAACGTGTTGAAGTGGGCAAGCGAAGAGACGATTATTCCATACAAGAGTCCAATCGACGGAAGATGGCATCGCTATTACCCGGACGTTTATGTGGAACAGATAAATATAGATGGTAAGAAACAAAAGATTCTGATTGAGATTAAGCCAGACGCACAGACCCGCCCGCCGAATCCAGGCAACAAACTCACCGCAAAGGGAAACCTAAGTAGAAGGTACCTAAACGAGGTAAAAACCTGGGGTACGAACGAGGCGAAATGGAAAGCAGCACAAGAGTATTGCTTAGACCGTGGATGGACGTTCCAGATTATGACAGAAAAACAACTATTCGGAAAGTAACAGATGGCTATGATATTCGATACCATGTTGGCAAAGGGTGTTAGGGCGGGAAAAATCCCGGCTCTTACACAAGGTGCACGCGATTGGTACCGCAACGCTGCCAAAGAACACACCAACATAAACGAAACCACCTTTCTGAAAACGGCCGATAAGGATCGCTTTTCTAATACGATGCGTGTAGGCAACATGTACATGTTCCGATACAATGCAAAGTACAAAGCCGAACTCCCATACTGGGACGTGATGCCTTTGGTATTTCCATTTAAGAAAGTTCCAGGTGGTTTCTTGGGTCTCAACATGCACTACCTTCCGTTACAGGCAAGAGCCAAACTAATGGATGCGTTATACGACGTAACTAACAACACCGCGTACGACGAGACAACCAAACTGAAGATGAACTATAAACTGTTGGACGGTGCGTCAAAGTTTCGTTACTTTAAACCAACGGTTAAGCATTATTTGTCAGATCATTTAGCGAGTAGATTCTTGTATATCTATCCTGCCGAGTGGGACATGGCGTTGTTTCTTCCTCTTGAAAGATTCCAGTCTAACGGTAAGAGAATCAGCAAAGAGAAAGTCTGGGCTGATTCTAAAAAGAACTATAATTAAGGTCAAGAGATGGCATTCAATCTAAGCGAATTCAAAGCACAAATAGCAAATCGCGGGTTGGCTAAAAACAACCTTGCGATGGCACAAATCACTTTACCGTCTACGATGAAGTTTCTTGAGCAAAACATCAGCACCCGAGAGTTAACTTTCCTGTGCAGAACGATGAGTCTCCCTGAGTTATCATTTACCACGCAAGAGATACGCCCATACGGTTTTGGTAAAGTGGAACACCGACCAGATAATTTTGTGCATGGCCCACTCAACTGCATCTTCATGATGGATAGCGACTTCGGCACGATGAAGTTCTTTCAGCGTTGGATGCAGGGCGTCATGAACTTCAACACGTACGATGGCCACGACCAAGAAGATCCGCAGGGAAAACTTCCATATGAGTTTGCCTACAAGGAAGACTATGCTGCAACGATGGAGATTCTGATTTATTCGGGTAACGACGCGAGTAAGGTCTACTACTATAAGTTCGGTAACGTGTTTCCTACGGTTCTAGGAACCATCGATATTGACTGGGGGAACGACACCGAGATTATGACTTTGCCTGTTAGTTTCGAGTATGATAAGTTTAAGGTTGAAGCCCTTGAGCTTGGTCAGGTTCGTGCAACCACAAACGGCAACAACGGATTCATGTCCTACATCTCAGCCATCAATGGCTTTGGTCAGGCAATCAACCAGCTTCAAAGACCGACAAATATCCAAGACGCAATCAACCAAATTACGAATGTGAATACCATATTCAATGCATTATAATGGAGTCATAAATGGCACTACCTAAAATTGATTTACCGCTATTTGAACTTGTACTGCCGTCAACCGGCAAGAAGATCAAGTATCGCCCATTCACCGTGAAGGAAGAAAAGATTCTTCTCATCGCCCAGGAATCAAAGGACGTTAAACAGGTCGTCCTGGCGATCAAGCAGGTTCTTGGAAACTGTATGCAAGACGTCGACGTGGAAACACTCGCCATATTCGACCTTCAGTACGTCCTACTCAACATCCGCGCCAAGTCGGTAAACGACGAGATTACGTTCGGGGTAAAGGATCCGGACACTGGAGAGAAAGTAGAACTTACGATCAACATCAACGATGTTGAGATTAAGCGGTTCGATGAACACAACAAGGTCATCAAAGTCACGGACGACATCGTGTTTCAGATGAAGTACCCATCGATCTCATACCTTGAAACGCTGAAGCAAGATGACGAAGACGGGGAAAAGGCTGACTCGGAGTCGATCACGTCCATGATGAGAGAGTGCATCGGCGTAATTGCTCAAGGCGATCAGGTATTCAAGTTTGAAGACTTCACCGAAAAGGAAGTAAACGACTTCATTGAGTCACTAAGTTCGGACATCGTCATGAAGATTAAGAAGTTCTTCGACACGATTCCGGTCATGCGTTACGAAAAAAAGTATATCGACAAGACTGGTAAAGAGAAGACCTTTGTCGCTCAAGGCATGGAGACTTTTTTTATCTAACGTTGAGTCATATCACCCTACAACTTTACTATAAGATCGTGTTCGGTTTGGCTCAACACCATAAATATCAGATAAGCGAGATTGAAAACCTCATTCCATTTGAACGAGATATTTACTATGCGATGCTAATAGACTTTATCGAGTCTCAGAAGGAAAATAAGTAATGGCAGACGACAACTCAATTGCCGACCTAATAGATAGAATCAAGGCCGAGGGCCAACTGACCCGCAACACCGGCACGAATTCGATTAAAGTCACCAACATCATATTAATGCACATTAACGACACAATGGAAGATTTGGTTGGTGTAATGATGGGGCAAACTTCGGTCTTAGAAGATTTTATCGATGATGCTGAACGATTAGCCGCATTAGCTGCTCTAGGCAATCCGGCCGGAGCCGATGGCGCTGGTGGTGGGGGACCAAACCCGGCAGATAACAGAACCGGAGGTGGTCCAGCAAATATTGGACTACTTGCTACCCTTGGTGCAGGCGCACTTGGTGGTTTGATTGGCATGTTCAAGGGTTGGATCAGCGCGATCAAGTTCTTTACACCGAAGAAGATTTTAACTGCTATTGAAGAAGTCGGCTCTAGCATCATGAAAGTCATTCGAAACTTTCGCACGATGGGTAGTAACACGATAAACGGTATAAAGACGGCAATACTCGGTCTTGATGGACCGTTGTTGGCCATTAAAAACGGTATCATGTATATTGCCAAACCATTCATGGAAGCAGGGAAGACGATATTCAACATCGTCAAAAACGTTCTGGGGTTCGGTGAAACGGTTTCAGGGATCGCGAAGTACTTCAAAGGGTTGTTGGGAATCGTTAAGAGTGTAAGTGGTGTCGTAGGTAAACTGTTCCTTCCACTTACGATCATCATGACACTTTTTGATACCATCAAAGGTATGATGGATGGTTACGCAGAAGGTGGAGTCCTGGGTGCGCTTGAAGGTACTATCACTGGATTCTTCAACTCACTCGTGTTTGGCCCACTGGATCTAATCAAAAACGTAGCGTCGTGGATTCTCAGTAAACTTGGCTTTGATAATGCTGCAGAAACCCTCGATAGCTTTAGCTTCTCCGATCTATTCTCTCAACTGGTCAGCGGAGTGTTTACCCTGGTCGGTGATCTATTTACTTCCCTGACCGATTCGTTTTACGCCATATTGGAATCGTTTAAGACTGGCGGTGTATGGTCTGGCATCGGTACCACGATAGTCGAATATTTCCAACTGATGGTTATGAAACCTCTCGACCTACTCAAAGATCTCGTGTCTTGGGCAGCAAGTCTATTTGGGTTTGAGAACGCCTCTAAGTGGCTTGATAGCTTCAGCTTCAGTGAGATGTTTACTGCAGTCGTAGATTGGATCAGCGCTCTTCCTGGACGAATCGTTGAATATTTCCAAGATATGTGGGTCGAAACCAAGGGTAAGTTACTTTCAGGGATGGCAGCATTCGCATTCTGGGTCGGCGGACTTGGCGATAGGATCTACCTAAGCGTACTCGAATACCTGAAGGGAACTACGGTTGGTGGTTATCTAGTCGACGATGAGATGGTTGCAAATGCCAGAAGAGCGGTTGACGACACCGCTAGAGGCGCAGAAGCCGTTCAAAAACAAATCATGCTCAACACAGAAGCCGAAAAGAAAGCTTTACAGGAGAGTAGGGTTCAACGTGCAGCTGAAGAAGCTGCAGCACGTGAGGCAGCCGCAACATCGGCAGCAGCGAATATCGATGCGCGTAGTGGAGGAAACACCACAAACACAAACGCAAATCAGACGATAAACTACTACTCCAACCAAGGTGCAGCTTTAGACGGAGCTTACTTGCCCTAACCTTTAAACAGAATGAGAATTGTGCTGATAATCACGCATAGAAGGAGCATCGGAATAAAACCGCCTCCTTCTATCTTCTGCTGAGGCTCTATCGGTAAATTACCGAGTGCATTTGAAAGATTTTTCCACATCTTACGATTAGCTTTTTCAGAGCGCTGACGTTTCGCGTCAGTTGCATTAGAAGATGTCCGTTCATACCAACCATTACCCAGATTCGTGGTTCGAATCGTGTTAACTTTACCATCTGTGTTTGTTGTGGTAATTCTGGTTTGACCTGGTTTAGTCTTTTTAGCCGAACTTTCAGACCTCGTAGTCTTACTACCATTCGTTGTCGTGGTGTATCGACGATTGCCGATAGTTCTTGTAGTTCTCTTCGTTGCCATAATATCCTCCGATAAGGAAAAGGGCCCCGTGAGGAGCCCTTCCATCTTCAGATATTTATGGTTAACTTATTCTTCAGCTGCAAGGCTTTTGAAGAAGTCGAGAGTATCCTCGTCATCATCCATACTTGGTTTAAAAGCAGGAGATGGAGCTTCTTCCAACTTAGGTGCAGGACGCTCCTTGAACTTCGGAGTGAAGTCCATCTCCGTGTCGTCATCCTCGGCAGTGGATTTCATGGGTGCGTGTGCACTGCCATCAAGAGCGAGAACCTTGTAAAGCTTGGCTTTCAGTTCGTCATACGTCTTGAAGTTTTTAGGATCGACGATCTCTTTCAGCGAATGCATCGAGCCGACAACCGACTCAAGTTCTGTATCGCTAAGTGCTTTACCGCTCGAGTTAGCGATAGGAGCGGGTTTCGCAAACTCGGAACGATCGTAGTTACGATAGCCTTCCTTGTTACGGATCTTCAGTTTGAAGTCTGCACCTTCCCACATGTCAAAGGGATTAACCTTTTCTTCACCGTCATACTGTGGGTTCATGGCTTCCTGAAGCTTTTCCATGATCATCTTGCCGTACTTGAACAAGAACACCTTACCCTCGTTTTCAGGGTTTGAGGAGTCGTGTACGACATAGACGTTGGAGGTGAAGCTCGTACGACGCTTTTGCTTACGCACCTGCTTACGCTCTGGCGATTCGTCGTCGGAACTTGCGTTCCAAAGCTTCGAGTTAAACTCCGAAACCGGGTCTTCTTGACCGATGGTTGCCAGAGAGTTTTCGATATACCAACCACCCGGACCTTGGAAGCCGTGGTCAATCATCTTGACGAACGGATAGTCTTCACCTTCGGGTGCTGGAAGAAAGCGCAAGATTGCGTACCCGTTACCTGCCTTATCGACATCGGGTTTCCAGTATTTTTCATCACCATTTTTGGATTGGCCACCAACGGTCTTCTGAAGCTGTGAGTTGAGCTTGTCAAAAGAAGACGAACGGTTGGATTTGAGTTTGTCTAGATACGACATAGTATTTCCTTTACGATTTTTGCGAATTATGCGGCTTGTTGCGATTTGAACTGTTCAACAAGTATTGACTTCATCTTTGCACGTTCGTACTGAATGAAAGGTCTTACCTTGCTGACAAGTCTATTTATACTCGGAAAGATGATAGGATCCGCAATTTTCTTCTCCCAGTAAGAAAAATTTCCTACAAGGTCGTCGATGATCACAAGAGTTTCGGTGTTGACTCTTCTCATGTTATAAAGTTTCAGCAGATACGGATACTGACCATCCTTCACGAGGAGGTTTGAATTGAAGTCTGGGTTCAATTCAGAAAGATCATTCTTGAACACTTGTGACAAAGACTGCTGACGCTTTGTCCACTCTTGAAAGATCTCTTCTGCTCGTTCATTGTCGAGCACATCACCTATCCACAACGTGGGTTCGGCGATCATGTTGGCAAGGATGAACTCCTTCGCATCTTTACGTCTCGAGAGCTTGTAGAAGAAGAACTTATCTTTACGGTTCTCGAACGCTTGCTGCGAGGACTTCACCTTGCCGTTGTACTTAAAGAAGTCATAATCTGTTGTGAAGTGTCTTTTCAACGCAAGATAATAGATGTAAATTGCAAATGCATCCTGCGTTGAATAGATCGACATTAGATCGGTAACCTCTGAGTTTTTGCTACTAAATTGAGTTTCTCAGCATCTTCATGAACTTTTGATTTCATGATTTGGCTGCGACGAACTATGTCGCCAATTACTTCTACTTCAATCCCGTGAATATCAGCATAGTGTACAAGGGCATCAATGTATGACACTTCTTCATTCACATATTTACTGACTTCACGAAGAATACTTTCCGCCGTCAGTTCTACTTCCATTAGCCGTGCAATACCTTGATACCTAGAGTCCAGTTTTCTGCCGCATTCTCGACATAAATTTGGGCTTTTCCAGGGAATGTTTCTGTGTGGAACTTGTTACCGCCAGCATCGTAATAGTCGATGTAGTAGTATTCTCCAGCTTCGTTTCGTAGCACCTCTGCTCTGGCAGAGTTTGCGTTCTCTTTGAAATAAGTGCTTATAAGCATGTGTACTCCTATTTTACCATGAAGCCTAACCTTTGGACGGTTAGATGGCCGTTTGAATTGTCGGGCGCTTCTATGAAACTATAACCCATTTCTCCATAAATGTCAACTACTTCTTGCTCGTCTGACCAAACAGGAATCAACTCGTTAAAGTCTGGATCTGGTGTGTCTCGAAAGTGGATCTCGATCACCTTGTCGCCTATCGTCTCGATGTTGACCACCTCGACACTCGACATCATTATCTCTTCTTCGATCGAGAATGGAATGACGAACCTGTGTTCTGATCGTGTCCATCGTTTAAAGCGGAAGAGTCGATCGACGTCTCGTTCGGCTTTGTAGCAGGAGATTTGGTCGTAAGAAAACCAGTCAGAAGCTTTATAAGATATTGAATATTGATCACCGTCAAACCATTCACACCAAAAGTACCCAGGCTCTACGCCACTTCTATCTC
>Ga0222712_10003207_pt1 | contig 18027 bp, 17 predicted proteins | sample C33_657DmetaG_FD_165043 | JGI IMG/M metagenome (GOLD analysis project Ga0222712, IMG submission 165043) | Estuarine water microbial communities from San Francisco Bay, California, United States - C33_657D | ecosystem: Environmental > Aquatic > Marine > Unclassified | place: USA: California...
CAAAATACTGATCGTCTTTTTCATTGAAATCTGCCCATACCATCGAGCTGCCTTCCGTATTGATGATACCAACTTTTACGGTAGGATTGTTGTCACCTGATTTTGGATAACGGGTGTTTTCAACATATCCGTGTTGTCCTGTTTCTCCTACAATAGGAAAGAGTGGAACATGGGTATCGTCCATACGCATGAAGCAAATCGATTTGCTGTCTGGGCTCCACCAAAAAGATCTGTACCTACTTGGCCTTCCAAATATTTCTTCAAAATACACCCAACTTGCATAACCGTTCAAGATTAAATCGCTTCCATCTTTGGTCAATCTGTTCTCTTTTCCAGAGGAAAGTTCAATTGTATACAAATCGTTCTTTCTTGTAAAGGCAACCCATTTTTTATCGGGGGATAGGGTGGGGTTGATTTCAGGATCTGTCGACTGGGTGAGTTGCTTGGATTCTTTTCCATCCACTAGTAAAAACAAATCGTTATTTCTGGATAGAATACTGATCGGCTCACTGGGTTCTTTGGTAAGAACGCTTTTATCGGAAGGAGTTATTTTTCCGGTCTTTGCATCCACTAATAAATAACTGGTAGCCGTATCGCCGTTTTCTCTTTTGCTCATCAACACATGTTCGTCGTCTACCCAACCCACTACTTGTGGTAATGATTGAATGAGATTTGGTATACGCTCTCCTTTGATCATTTGGTTCTCTGTGAGCGATTTCTTCTGCCCAAAAGCAATAGTTGAAATCAATAATGCAACCAGTGTAATTCTTTTCATGGATTTCTTTTAAATCAGTCTCTGTAATTCAATGCAGGTTTTCTATTTCCTAAAAGTGCTTCGTACTTATAATCACCTTTTTGTTTGATGAATTCTTCTTTTGCTTGTTGAATGAGAACGGGTTTCATGAAAAGATCAATGGCAGTCATTGCCATGGTCTTTGCAGCTACCATCATTCCTTTGGTACCTATTTCTGTTCCTCCGCATGCAACTGCTTGCCAGCTGTGCGCCGGTGTACCGGGCGCCCATGCTGCAGCTCTCAATCCTACGGTAGGAACTGCATAGCTAACATCGCCTACATCGGTAGAACCTCCACCAGCATCGGAATCTATCTTCAACGGCTTTACTTTTTCTGCTTCCTCAACCGCAGGAAACTTGAAAGTAAAAGAGCTCTGTATTTTTTCTGCAAACGCTTTTTCCTCTGGAGTATACTTTACTCCTCCTACATTTTCCAAATTCTTTTGCATGGCTTCTGCCAAAGTTCTATTCAGCAACAGATCGTGTGTACCGCCGATGACTTCGTATTCCATTTTTGTTTCGGTACCCAAAGCAGCCGCCTTGGCTGCCGTTACAACCCGTTCAAAAATTTGTTTTACCTGATCGCGTTTTGGATGGCGCACATAATAATATACCTCCGCATAATCGGGCACTACATTCGGTGCTTTTCCTCCACTGGTGATCACGTAATGAATCCTGGTTTCTTGTGGAATATGTTCTCTCATTAAGTTTACCATATAGTCCATTGATTCAACTGCATCCAACGACGAACGTCCGTTTTCCGGTGATGCTGCAGCATGGGCAGAGAGTCCGTAGAATCTAAATTTTGCAGAACTGTTTGCCAATGCACTCGTCATGGTTACGCCGTTCTCGTTTCCTGGATGCCAATGAATGACAGCATCAACATTATTAAACAATCCGGCACGCACCATGTAAACTTTTCCGGATCCACCTTCTTCTGCAGGACATCCATATACTTTGATGGTTCCGTTGAATTTTTTCTGTTCGATCAATTTTTTGATTTCAATTCCTGCTGCTACAGAAGCGGTACCAAACAAGTGATGTCCGCAGCCATGGCCGCCTGCTTTTCCTGCAATGATCTTTTTTTCCGGAACTGCTTCCTGCGCCAATCCTGGTAATGCATCAAACTCTGCCAAAATTCCAATTACGGGCTGGCCTGATCCATAAGTGGCAACAAAAGCAGTGGGTATTTCCGCCACACCTGCCTCCACTGAAAAACCTTCCTTCTTCAAGGTCTCCTGCAACAAGGCGGAGCTCTTTACTTCTTTGTAACCCAATTCAGCATGATTCCATATTTGGAGTGCGATATTTTTATATTGATCGTACTTTGATTGAATATCTTGATTTACAGTTGTCTTCAACCCTTCTTCCGGTGCAACAATTGGTTTTTTCTTTTGTGCAAACAGTGGATGGAGGCCGAATGCCATCAAAAGAGCGGCCATCACAATACTTCTTTTCATGCGAGGAATTTTAGATACACAATTTAACGGCTAATCCTTACATTTATACATGGACAAATGAATTTTTATCGTCCTGTTTTAATTAAATCTATTCATATGTTTCGTTCATCCCGTCTTTTCGCCTTGCTGGTCTTTACGATCTCTTCAATTGTCGGCTTTGCACAAACCCGAGATACCCAGGGAACCCTTCGTCAGTCTGCTTTTCGCGCACATCAGCTATTAAAAACCAATTCTCCTTATAAGAATTTACAGTGGAGAAATGTTGGTCCTGATTTGATCAGTGGCAGGTGCACAGAAGTTTTAGGTGTACCTGGCGACAAGAGTACCATTTATGCTTCTTTTGCATCAGGTGGATTATGGAAAACATCCAATGCTGGTGATACATGGGAGCCACTGACCGATCAATTGGGAACATTATCGATTGGTTCTTTTGCTGTTTCATCATCCAGTCCAAATATTATGTATGTTGGAACCGGTGAATCAAATATTTTCAGAGCATCGCTTCCGGGCATGGGAGCTTACAAATCTATCGACGGAGGAAAGACCTGGAGCTCAGTTGGATTGACCAATACAGGAACCATTGCACGCGTGCGCATACATCCTACCAATCCAAATGTAGTTTACGTTGCCGCCGGCGGAAACGAGTGGAGTTACAATAAGGATAGAGGTTTGTACAAAACAACCGATGGCGGGAAGACCTGGACAAAGCTATTGGGCAACGACGAAAAAACTGGAGTAGTGGATATCGTGATGGATCCTTCTGATCCGGAAGTATTGATCGTTTCTACATGGAACCGTATTCGCAGAAGATGGAGCGACCCTGTTCCTGAAGACGGAGATTATATTTATAAAACGACCGATGGTGGAAAATCCTGGAAAAAGTTGACACAGGGATTGCCAGAAACAAAATTTACCGGCAGAATCGGATTGACTATTTCAAAAAGCAATCCCTCGATTTTATATGCTTATATCGACAACCACACACCGAAGCGTGATCCGAAAGCAGGTGAATTGGATCCTTACGGAAGACCCATTCAGGTAATTCCTTATGGTGTGCAAGTGTATAAAAGCGAGGACAAAGGTGAATCCTGGAAGAAAGTAAGTACGGAAGACGATAAACTGGAAAGATTTGCAGGAACGTATGGTTGGGTATTCGGACAAATTCGTGTAGATCCGAACAATCCAGATGTTGTTTATATCATGGGAGTTCCACTTGCAAAATCAGTTGACGGTGGAAAAACATTCAATGTGATGCGCTCCAATCAAAAAGGAAGTGAACCAAGCCATAGCGATAATCATGCATTGTGGATTGATCCACTCAATAGCAATTACATCATCAACGGAAACGATGGAGGTGTAGTCTTGAGTTATGATGGCGGAGCAACATGGAAAAATTTCTTCAGAAAAATACCCACTACTCAATTTTATAACATCACCTATGATATGTCTTCGCCTTATAATATTATTGGATCTGTACAAGACGAAGGAAGTTTCATGGGCAGTATAAAAAATACCTATGGTACAAAACCGGTTGGAATCAAAGCTTGGCAGGATGCACCCGGTGGAGAGGGTACCATCACTGCGGTAGATCCAAAAGATCCCAATATTGTATATGCAAGTACATTTTACGGTAGACTGCAAAGAAGTGATTTGAGAATGCCCCGCACAGAATGGGGCAAGAAAGAAAATCCGGACTCCGTTCGATCGAAGGATGTCTTTCCGCAAAAAGCTGCAGACGAAGAAGTGCATCGTGGAGAATGGTTGGCATATACCATGTTATCTCCGCACGATAACAAAACTATTTACCATGGGTTTCAATATTTATTTGAATCGAAAGATGGCGGATCTACTTGGAAACGAATCAGCGAAGATCTTTCGTACAACGACAAATCACGCATGGGAAGAACTCCCTATGCGATCAATCACCAAGCCATCACTGCGATCGATGAATCTCCTTTGCAAAAGGGGTTGCTCTATGCCGGAACCGATGATGGTCGAGTGTGGGTGAGAAAATCAGAGGGAGAGTCGTTCACTTTGATCATGAAAAATATTCCGCAAAATGCACATGTATCAAGGTTGGTTGCATCAAAATTCAAAAAGAATCGCGTCTATTTAACCCTGAGTAATAGAAGGGAGGATGATGACAAAGCATATGTATATATGTCCGACGACAATGGAACTACCTGGAAGAGCATTGCAGGAAATTTACCCTCATCACCTGTAAATGTGATCAGAGAAGATTTGCAAAATCCTTCTTTATTGTATTGTGGAACAGACATGGGAATCTATGTAAGCAATAACGGTGGACTCTCGTGGAAGTCGCTTCAGTGCAATCTTCCAGCAACGGTGTCGGTGCAAGATTTATTCATCCATCCGCGCGATAAAAATTTGGTCATTGCTACCTATGGACGAGGAGTTTATGTAATAGACGATATCACGTCAATCAAATAAGAATCATGCATTATCAAAATAAAACAGTTTTTATAACGGGTGCAACCAGAGGTATTGGTAAGGCCATTGCTCTTAAACTTGGATCCGAAGGGGCAAATATTGTTATTGCTGCCAAATCAGTAGAGGAGAATCCTAAACTTGGCGGTACTATTTACACTGCAGCAGCGGAAGTAGAAAAAGCTGGCGGCAAAGCACTGGCAGTTCAATGCGATATACGGTTTGAAGAACAAATAATAGAGGCAGTCAACAAAGCAGTTGCAACATTTGGCGGAATAGATATTCTTGTGAACAATGCTTCAGCTATTTCCCTCACCACCACCGAACAGACCGACGCAAAAAAATTTGATTTGATGCACGACATCAACGTGAGAGGAACCTTTTTGGTTTCCAAACATTGCATTCCTCATTTGAAAAAAGGAAAGAATCCGCACATGTTATTTCTCTCTCCTCCTCTCAATATGAATCCCAAATGGTTTGGTAATCATGTGGCATATACCATCAGCAAGTACAACATGAGTATGATCATGATGGGATTGTCGGAAGAGTTGAAAAAATACCAGATAGCTGCAAATGCACTATGGCCTAAAACAACTATTGCTACGGCAGCAGTGCAAAATTTATTGGGCGGCGAAGCATTGATGAACATGAGCAGAAAACCTGAAATCATTGCAGACGCAGCTTATTATATTTTTCAAAAAGCCGCAACACAGTGTACAGGTAATTTCTTTATTGACGAAAATGTGTTGAATGACGAAGGTGTTACCGATCTTTCTCATTATTCGGTAGTACCCGGAGCAAGGTTATACAACGATTTGTTTACTGATTGATCCGTATCTCGCTGTTGGTGATTTTATAGATTTCAAATGTCTTGAAATCTTGTGGAGCAGACAAGCCTTCACCGTACATGATCATGTCTGCCGTATGAATACTCACAAATTTATCGGTAAAAAATTTACCAAGACTTTGGTCCCATGTCAGTTCTTTACAAAACAATGTATCGCCTTTAGAATTGTACACGCGTACACTATCTTTTAAATAGACCATATTTTTATTTTCATAATAATAGGCCTCCAAGGCATCCATCTTGCTTTCGACATTTTTTAATGAATCGTAAAAATCTACGTGCAGTGTTCGCGGAAGAACAATGCGGGAAGTAGAATCTTGAAATCTCTGAAACACAGGTGCAGTCAGCTTTGCCTTCAATTGTCCTGCTTGGCTGATATAGCTTTCAATGGTATCTGCCTCGTCTACACCCAGTTTTTTCTGGAAAAAAGCATTAACTTTTTGCTCGTCGTTTTCACAGCCCATCATCCATGCAGTGGATAGCAGCAGCAACAAGCAATATCGCCTCACAGAAAAAAAGTTTATTGGTATTTCGGTTTATTGAACCAGATGTCGCCCAGATTCAAGCCCAAGGAGATTCTAAAAATACTTTCTTTCAGATCATTTGTTTTATTTCCCCTGTAGCTCAATTCGAATGCAGTATTGATAACTGTATATTGATTGGTGTATACATTTCTTCTAACGGGAAGACCTGTTCCAAAACTGAACGTTTTTTGTCGAACAGTATTATTTAGTTTAATATTTTCTGGTCCAAACGAGAAGCCAAGTCTGTAGGCAACTTTCGACCAATATCCTTCTCCTTTGTAGTTGGGTACAAATTGGCCTCCCAATCTCATTGTCCAGGTATTAGACATGAAATCAGTCTTTCCATAATACCGGTAATCGTTCCATTTTGCTTTATTGAACTCTGCACCAATCATCCAACTATTTTCGCGATCAATTGAAAACCCTGCGCCCCATGAAGCTGGATAGATAATGGTTCCTTTTTCGTCGGTTCCATGGTATACGCTATCAATTGTTTGTACACCGTTTGTGGTGGAGAAATTAATTGTTTCTCTGGAGATATTTCTGATTGCTGATAGTTCTGTTTTGAAATTGGAAAACGCACCCAGTTTAACAGAGGTGGTTTTAGATATATTGAACTTGTACTGAAAACCTGCATTATAAAAAATACCGCCAAATCGAGTAGTATCGGTTGAGTTTGACATTTTGTATGTGATGGTATCACTTACAAACGATACCCTCGTATTGTATTCTTTGTTGCCGAACATATATCCGACATTGAATCCTACAGTAAAGTTTTTAGTTCCAAATCCCATGCCTGTATAAGCCTGGTAAGATCCACCGTTTCCTACATATCCGTAACGAACACTGTCGATGGGCGTTCTTGTTCGAATGGCAATGTCGTAATTGATACGACTGATAGGACGGAGGCCGATGTTCATACCCCAATTGTTTTTCTTCGATAGCGGTAAGCCCAATTGAAAGTAAGAGGGGATGAGGTAAGAGGAAGTAAAGCTTTTGGGTGGGTTGATTGTTCTCAAGGTTCTTGAAGAATAATCCAATCCAATATCGTAAGAAGTGATTTTTAAAAATGCATAGGAGGCCGGGTTGGTGAAATTCACAGACTGAATATTGCTATACGCTGCACTCAATCCACCCATTGCCCTGTTGAGGTTATTTTGTGAAGGGGTGAGGTCGCCCAAACCGTATCTGGAATAGGGGGAATTTTCTTGCGCCATGCCTTTCGACATGAACGAAATCATTATGATAAAAATTACTGAAAAACAATTAGTTATTGGTCTCACTGATCGCATACAATCCTTTATATAATAAGTCAGGGTCTGCAAATATCTTATTTTTGAGAAGCCTTTCAAAATAGGTGCAATCACCCCCGGTTAAAACCACGTTAAAGTTGCTGTATTTTTCTTCATAAGCAGCAACAATTCCCTCCATTTCTTTTACCATGCCCAAAATAACTCCACTGAGTATGTTGGTGGTGGTGTCGTACCCGATCAATGGGAAATCCCATTTCTTCTCCACCAGTGGCAAAAGGGCAGTATAATCGTTGAGTGATTTCAACCTCATTTCGAGTCCTGGAGAAATACTTCCCCCTACAAAAACTGCTGATTGGTGAATGAAATTATAAGTTATGCAGCTACCCAATCCAATCACTAAGTTGTTCTTCTGCGGGAAAAAATGAACTGCAGCAGCTGCCAATGCCAAGCGATCGGCTCCAACAGTTGCTGGTTTTCCTACTGCCAGCGAAAAATTGAGTTTCGATTGATGATCGAGCAAGTGAAATGCTGTGTTGGCAGATAAAAGGTCTTCAATTTTTTTGTCGTGATGAATGACGGAGGATAAAATAGATTTTGAAGGCTTGAATTCCTTGAGCAAATGAGTGATTTGATCCAGCCCATCCTTCTCCAGTACAAGCGTTTGAAGAATACGACCGTCTTCAAAAATTGCTGCCTTCATTCTTGTGTTGCCAAAATCAACACAGAGGGTTTTCATACACACTCTTTTTACAAAGGTGGGGTAAAGTTGTTGAATCGCTCAATTTAATTGTCGCGTTATTGCGATAATTTTATGCTTTGTAAACAATGGATTCGATTCTACTACATGCACAGCAGGGCGACAAGAAAAGCATCGCAAGAATGATTTCATTGATTGAAAATCAATCCGAGGTTGAATTTGGTGCTGCCACTGGTAAAAAAATACCCGTCATAGGTATTACGGGCCCGCCTGGTGCAGGGAAAAGCACTCTGGTAGACGCATTGATTGGAGAGTACGTGAAGGAAAATAAACATATTGCAGTTTTGTGTGTAGATCCATCTTCCGTTCTGCACCAGGGAGCTATCTTGGGGGATCGCATTCGCATGAGTCGCTGGTTCAATCACGATCATGTTTTTATTCGTTCGTTATCGAGCAGAGGCGCGATGGGTGGATTGCATCCTTCCATTGATCGTATAAAAAACTTTCTTCAAACTTGTCCATTTGATATGATTTTAATTGAAACAGTTGGCGTAGGACAATCAGAAATTGAAATCATACGACATGCAGATACAACTGTTATGGTATTGGTACCAGAAGCGGGCGATGAAATCCAATTGATGAAATCTGGTGTGGTGGAAGTGGCTGATCTTTTTGTGGTAAATAAAATGGACCGACCCGGATCCAATTTATTTCTTTCACAACTCACCAATGCCGTGAAGTCAAGAAAAAATAGTGCACCAATTTGTGCTACATCTGCCACCAAAGGAGAAGGAATAGCAGTGTTAAAAAATACCATCGATCAATTGTTATGAAATATAAAGTCATAGCTGGACTTTTATATCTTCTTTCGCTTTTACCCTTGAAAGTATTGTATGTTTTAAGCGATGTACTAAGTTTTTTTCTTTACACTATTCTTCAATACCGGAGGAGTGTTGTCTTTGAAAATCTTTCCATCGCCTTTCCTGAAAAAACGTTGCATGAAAAGAAAATCATTGCAAAGAAATTCTATAGAAATCTTGCAGATTCTTTGATGGAAACTTTTAAACTGCTGAGCGCAAGTGAACAATTGATTGATGAGATGTTTGTATTTGACGATGAACTCGAGAAATATTTCTCGCAAACAAATAAAAAAATTCAGCTACATGCAATGCATAGCTTCAATTGGGAAGTCTTGAATCTTGGATTTTCGAAAAGAAATTATATGCCGTTGCTGGGTGTTTATCAGCCCCTGAAAAACAACATCTTCGAACGTATTTTCAGAAAAATACGAACGCGGTATGGAACCATTTTGATTCCTGCCAATGACTTTAAACGAAATTTTTTTCCGCATCAATTTCAACAATATATCATTGCATTGGTCGCAGATCAGAATCCTGGCGATCCTGCAAAAGCTTGGTGGGCCGACTTTTTTGGGAGACCGACCCCATTTGTAACAGGTCCGGAGAAGGCTGCTGTCAAGCACGATCACCAAGTAGTATTCATGAATTTCATCAAAGTAAAACGCGGAGTATATACCTGTACTGTTTTTCCAATTACAGATGATCCCGCAACGATGAAACCGGGCGAACTTACACTTCGCTACATTCAATTCATGGAAAAATGTATTCGCGAGAGACCCGATAATTATTTGTGGAGTCATCGCAGGTGGAAACACGCGTACAAACCCGAATACGAAAAGCTCCGAATTACTTCAGTAGATCTGTAACCATTTGGTTGAGTAATTCCAATCTTTCAAAATGAAGACTGTAGTACATGAACTTACCTTCTCTTTTTGTTTTGACGATGCCTGCTCTTCGAAGAATTGCAAGGTGTTGACTCGCAACGGATTGTTCCATGCGCATTTCAACAAAGATTTCTGTAACAGTTACTTGGCCTTTTCCATCAATGAATTGAACAATTTCTTGCCTGAGTTTATGATTGATGGCTCGAAGAATTAATCCTGCTTTTTTAATATTCAAATGATTCAGGGAAGGGGCAGCGGATTTCAAATGATTGGTTTTTAGAGACGACGTAGTTGTAGCATCGTTCTCCTCTCTTAGGAAATCTGACATAAGGGGTGTTTTGGGTAGGTTGGTTGGTTTTCAATTGCAATTTATTGTTTTTTCGTAATAATTGCAGGACTATAGAATTCTTTCACGTAAAACGGTTCAGTATAAGCAAGCTCATCAAATTTTTTGAACTCCCATCTATTATATGCCATCTGTATTTGGTCTAAAGTTGTTCCTGCTTTTTCAAGTATTACCATGTCCTCTGCCTCCATCAATGCCTTCCATTTAACAGCACCGTTTCCGAGAAAAGCTACTCGATGTTTTTCTAGTAGTTCCTGAAAGCTATTTCTATCCAATACCATTGCAGTAGGCTCGATGATATAGGTAAAAGAGGTATCATATACAGCAGTAAATACTTCCATACGTCTCGCGTCTATCATCGGACAAATCAAATCAACATCCATCCCTTTTGCACTCAATGCCATCCAATCCAGTGAATGAAGACAAATCAATGGAATATTCATTGCGTAGCAAATTCCTTTTGCTGCGGCCAATCCCACCCTCAGTCCTGTGTACGATCCTGGGCCATTGACGACGGATACGGCCTTTATGTCTTTGAATGCAATACCTTTTTCCTCGTACAATGCTTTGATAGCGGGTTGTACAAATGCTGCATGATCAAAGGGATTGTCATTATCCAATGAGCCTATCAGTTCGTTTCCTCTGGATAAAGCAACATAGGCTTCGTTCATGGCGGTATTGATATGCAGCAGAAAGGGTTGTGACATACTCATGCAAAAATAGGTTGGTAGAAAGCAATTATCTTCGTGAAAAGTAGAATCATGTCAAAGAAAATCATCAATACTCCACTTGCGCCCGCTCCTATTGGTCCTTATAATCAGTCTGTTATGGCCAATGGATTTTTATTTATATCCGGACAAATCGCTATCAATCCCTCCAACGGTGAAATGGAGGCAACAACTATCACAGAGGAAACCGAGCAAGTGATGAAAAACCTCGATGCCATTCTTATTGAGGCAGGGATGACTTTTTCCCATGTAGTAAAGACTACAATTTTTCTGTCGGATATGTCTCATTTTTCGACTGTAAATGAGGTGTATGCAAAGTTTTTTCAAAGCGAATATCCGGCCCGTGAAACGGTTGCAGTAAAGGGCCTCCCCAAGGGAGTGAATGTGGAAATCAGCATGATTGCTGCCTCATAATTCCGATTCCACCTATATTTGCGCTGTGAAATATACGCTGGCTATATCCTTGCTGCTTTTACACCTGTTCAACATGGGTGGTTACCAGCTATTGTTCAATCATTTTGAAAATCAGTCTTCGTCTAGGTTGATGGCAAAAATCGACCAACAAGCATACGACGATCAACACTTGATCGAAATAAAGGTTCCCATTGAGCTACCCTACAACCAAAACTGGACGGACTACGAAAGGGTAGATGGAGAAATTGTATTGGAAGGAGTGCACTATAATTATGTAAAGAGAAAATTGGTAAACGATACGATGACCTTCCTCTGTATTCCCAACACAGAAAAAACGCAAATTCATAATGCCCGCGAAACATTTTTCTCGTTGGTCAACGATTTGCAACAAGAATCTTCCAAGGAAAGCCCTGCCTCCAAATCTCCTGAATCAAAAACGATCAAATTTACTATCAGTGATTTTGATCAAGATACAAACAGCTTGGAAATAGCTGTGATCAACTTCAACGCAGTTCTTCAAGGCATAGACGCCTCTTCTAATTTATTAATGGGTCATCTTACCGCTCTCGATAAGCCGCCTGCATTTGCAGTGTAATAATCATTACACTTTTTATTTCATAAAAATATTTTATGCGAATCTTAGTATATGCACTGCTATGTGCTTTGGCCATATCGTGCAACCAAAAAACAACCGAGTATCGTTCACTTTTTAAAGACCCATTGCTTTACAGTAAAACAGTAAAGCAGTTGAATGATATCGTGTTGGAAAACAACTTTCCTCCGATGATTGCCTCTCGCAATTATGCGTATGCTACTATTGCGGCGTATGAATGTATAGCGGCGGGGGATACTACCTATCCATCTCTTGCAGGAAGAATCAAACACATGCCGGTGATGCCAATACCTGCAGATCCAGGAAAAATAGATTTCTCCTTGTCTGCACTATTGGCTTTTATAAAAGTAGGCAATGCAGTTACTTTTCCCGAGGGAAGTATGATGAAGCAATACGATCAAGTGTTGCATGATGCAGATAGTTTAGATGTTCCCAACTCAATCATACAAGCGAGTGCTGTTTTTGCGGATTCTATTTCATCCGCCATATTAAAATGGAGTAAAGGAGACAGCTATGCTGCAACAAGAGGAGCCTCTCGCTATTCGGTGAATGATTCAACTGGCCGTTGGGTACCTACGCCGCCTATGTATGCATCAGGACTCGAACCGCATTGGAGAGAGATTCGTCCATTTGTATTGGACTCTGCTTCTCAATGCAAGCCAGGCAGACCACCTGTTTTTAGTATGGATAAAAACAGCAGCTACTTCCAATCGATGATGGAGGTGAAAAATACAGTAGATCATCTCAGCGATGAGCAAAAGCATATTGCTGATTTTTGGGACGATAATCCTTTCAAGATGAACGTAACAGGACATGTGATGTTTGCAACGAAGAAATTTTCTCCGTCGGGGCATTGGATGAATATTGTGGGGATTGCTTCAAAAAATGCAAACGCAGATTTTGCCAAGACGGTCTCCGCCTATGCACACACAGCCATCGCATTATTTGACGGGTTCATCAGTTGTTGGGATGAAAAATACCGAAGTAATTATGTGCGTCCGGAAACGATCATCAATGCACATATTTCAGCAGATTGGCGCCCTTATATTCAAACTCCGCCTTTCCCGTCTTATACTAGCGGACATTCTACTATCTCTGCAGCAGCTGCAGAAGTGATGACTGCTTTTTATGGCGAGAGATTATCTTTCACAGACACTTCTTTGTTGGAGTTTGGTATTGCCAACCGCGAAATAAAATCATTTCGTGAAGCGGCACAGGAAGCCAGCATCTCTCGATTGTACGGGGGCATTCATTATCGCTTCGATCTCGATTCGGGCAATGCTGCAGGAAAGAGATTGGGTGGAATCATTGTAACTCGTTTATTAAAAAATTAATCAGATGAAAAAATCAATTATACTCACTGCATTTTTATTCGTTTCGTTTTATAAATCAAATGCTCAGGGTTGTGTAGCCATCAGAGGGTTGGGAGCTTTTTCCTGTGCAACACATGCCGAGGAAAAACAAGATTCAACGGGATGGACATTCACACTGAACAACCGTTATTTTAAATCGTACAAACATTTTGTGGGAACAGTAGAACAAAAAGAAAGAGTGGAAAACGGAACAGAAGTGATCAACCACAATTTTAGTACTGACTTCTTTTTTCAAAAACGTTTCAACAGACGTACGAGTATTGGTTTCAATCTTCCTGTCATTTCAAATGCTCGCTCATCTATGTATGAACATGGGGGAAATACAGGTGGACCCTCAGCCAGAAGAAGTACACACTCTTTTGGAGTTGGTGATGCAAGGGCTGCCTTGTATTATTGGATAATGGATCCTGCAAAATCACGTAAATGGAATGTGCAGGCAGGTCTCGGTATCAAGCTTCCAACGGGCGATTACAACTACCAGGATTATTTCTTTAAAAATGATACCATAAAAACACTTGGTCCCGTAGATCAATCCATCCAATTAGGTGATGGTGGTACAGGTGTAACATTGGAATTGAATGGATACTATGCATTTACATCGGAGCTTTCGATCTATGGAAATTTCTTTTACTTATCGAATCCTCGTGAGCAAAATGGAATTTCAACTGCACGCGGTGGAATTCCAACTGCTGCAAGTATTAGTTATGGAAGCAATGTGATGAGTGTGCCAGATCAGTACATGTACCGTGCGGGTTTCAACTATATGAAAGGGAAATTTACTGCCAGCCTTGGAATGAGGAAAGAAGGACTTCCTGCTAAAGATTTCATTGGAGAAAGCAATGGATTCAGAAGACCAGGGTATGTGGTATCTGTCGAGCCCGGGGTTAGCTTGGAGAGTAAGAAAGTAACTTATTTTCTCAACCTGCCTTTTGCAGTTGAGCGAAACAGGACGCAAAGTGTTCCAGACAAGATCAGGACTCAAAAAACAGGTGTTTACTTCAAGGGCGATGCTGCCTTTGCAGATTATTTGATCAATATTGGAATGGTCATTAAATTATAATTTGAACTAACTTACTGGTGGATTGTTTTAAATACTATGGAACAGACACTTCATCCACCAGTAAGTTTAGATACCTCAATTGCAGAAAACGACCTCAAAGAGGCATTTCAAAAACAGGTTGATTTTTTTAAGAGCGGTGTTACCAGGGATGTGAAATTCCGTATCAACGCACTTAAAAAATTAAAGTCGGCTGTTAAGCAATACGAATCAGAGATTGAAAGGGCACTTTACCTCGATTTGAAAAAATCCAGTTTCGAATCATTCGGAACAGAGGTAGGCATCGTTCTCAAAGAGATTGATTTGACCATTCGCCATCTGGAAGATTGGTCACGACCACAAAGTGTTCCCACTCCCTTGATGTTTTTTCCCTCGACCAGTAAGATTTATAGAGATCCATTGGGTACTGTGCTGATCATTGCACCATGGAATTATCCTTTTCAATTGGTTTTTGGTCCATTGATTTGTGCCATTGCAGGTGGCAATACAGTATTCATCAAACCATCAGAGGAGGCAGCTCATACTGCAGTTTTAGTGGAGAAGATATTGCATAGTACTTTCGATCAACAGTACATTCAAGTGGTGCAAGGTATTGGTGCAGAAATTATTCCTTCTTTGGTTTCATTGGTACGATTTGATCATATTTTCTTTACAGGAAGCACTTTCGTTGGTCAGAAAATTATGGAGATGGCTTCCAAAAAACTAATTCCTGTTACACTTGAATTGGGCGGGAAGAGTCCAACCATTGTGGATTCATCCGCACGCCTGGACTATACTGCTAAAAAAATTGTTTGGAGTAAGATGATCAATGCAGGTCAAACCTGTATTGCACCAGACTATGTATTGGTGCATGCTTCCGTTAAAGATGCATTGATCGAGAAGATAACTTTTCAGATTCGTAAAATGTTTGGCGAGAATATACAGGCGAGTGAAGATTTTGGGCGTATCATCAATCAAAAACGATTCAGAAAATTAGTCAGCTATTTAAAAGATGCGCGTATTGTGAGCGGTGGAAAATCCGATGAAAGCGACTTATTCATTGAGCCTACAATTATTGAACACCCTTCCTTGCACGATGCTGTCATGCAGGAAGAAATTTTTGGTCCGATTCTCCCAATTATTGAATACAATGATCACGAAGAAGTAATGCAGTGGATTGATAAAAATCCTTTCCCACTTGCTTTGTATCTCTTTGCGGATGATAAAAAGATACAAGACCTCTATATTCAGCGGGTGAGATTTGGGGGATGCAGTATCAACAATGGGTTGATTCATATTGGCAATCCTCATCTTCCTTTTGGTGGTGTGGGTCCGAGTGGAACAGGACAGTACCATGGAAAATTCGGATTTGATAATTTCACGCGTCCCAAGTCTGTATTGGTTTCCAAGTCGTGGTTCGACGTGCCAGTATGGTATGCCCCTTTCAAAGGGAAAACCGGTTTGATAAAAAAAATATTCAAATTCACCTGATTGCATGAAAACAGTTCAAACATTTCGCAGCGGTACAGTAGCGTGTCTTTTTCTTTTCATCATAGGATGCTCTTGCTCCTCCACAAAAATTCAAGCCGACATGAGTTCTAGACAGAAAATGTTAAAATCCTTTTATCCTGCATTGACAAAAATTACCAGATTTTTTGGTGTCAATAGCAAGGTCAAGCTACCAGACACATATGTAAAAGCTCCTGCATCGATATACGATTATTCTTTCGAAGCAATTGATGGCAGTACTATTGCGTTGAAAAATTTTACAGGTAAGAAGCTTGTAATTGTTAATACAGCGAGTGACTGTGGCTATACAGCACAATACGAGGAGCTCCAAAAATTATATGCACAGGAAAAAGATAATATAGTAATTGTTGGATTTCCTGCGAACGATTTTAAACAACAGGAGAAGGGAAGCAATAAAGACATTGAAGCATTTTGTAAAAAGAATTACGGCGTAGAATTTCCGTTGGCTTCCAAATCGGTCGTTGTAAAAGGAGCTACACAGCATCCGGTGTTTCAATGGTTATCGAATCCAACTAAAAATGGATGGAACCAACAAGATCCTGTTTGGAACTTTTCAAAATATATCATCGACGAAAATGGAAATTTGATCGGATATTTTGATCCGGGCGTAAGTCCATTAAGCAAAGATTTCATGACTGCTTTACATTCCACTCACTCTTAATCATTTTTGTGATCGACACTACTTCTCATGTCGTTTTGGTAAACGAGAAAGACGAAGCAACTGGCACCATGGAAAAAATGGAGGCACATCAAAAAGCGATGTTGCACAGGGCATTCAGTGTATTTCTTTTCAATGAAGCGGGAGAGATGTTGCTGCAACGAAGGTCTATGAAAAAATACCACAGTGGTGGATTGTGGACCAATGCATGTTGTAGTCACCCTTTTTCTGGAGAAGATAATTTAGTAGCAGCAAAAAGAAGGACCTACGAAGAGTTAGGTGTGGAAGTAGAATTGAACGAAGCGTTTTCGTTTGTTTATAAAGCCGCATTGGACAATGGACTGACGGAGCACGAGTTCGATCATGTATTTATAGGAACTTGTACAAGTAGATTGAATCCGGATCCTGATGAAGTAGCAGATTATGCTTATTTGGACATGGGGTATTTAAAAAATCACATCGAGCGCTATCCAGAAAAATATACGGTTTGGTTTAAAATTGCATTCCCTTTGTTGGAAGAATTCATGAGCAACCGCGCTCAATAATTTATTTGCATCTTCACTTTATATAAAAGAGTATTTTTTTATTGAAGATATCAGTAAAGACATTTGTAAAAATGTTGCATTTGGTACCTTGAACAAATGATTGTGCAACCAGAAGTTATGGCAAAATCATTTGATGCATCCATGTTGAAGGCATGGTCTGCGTTTTCAGATGAATTCATTGCTGTTTGGGATGACAGTGCGAAGAATCTTTTATACTTCAACGATTCATTTTCAAAAATATTCGGGTACAGCAACCGAAATGATTTTAAGGACAATTATAATTTTTTGTGTCCGCGTGAACATCCTATCGAAGAACATTTGTCTGCACTTATGATGGACAATATCAAGCGCCATGGCAACTGGACGGAGGAAGTGTTATTAAAGAAAAAAAGTAATCAACTATTTCTAGGAAGACTGGACATTGGAAAATTTGCCTATGATGGGCAAGACTTCTATTTGCAGCGAATCATTGATATTGATACACAGCGGATATTTTCCGCCAACTTGTACAAAGAAGTAAAAAAATTTGAGGCGCTATTTCAGTTTGCCACACTCCCAATTTTATTGGTTAATAAAAAAGGAAATGTGATTTTGGCAAATCAGCAAGCAACAGAATTATTTGCCTATTCTGCCGAGGAGCTGAACAAGATAAACGTGGAAGATTTAATGCCAGAGCGTTTTCGAGCGCGTCACGAGGAGCACCGCTATCGATACGAAAAAGATCCGGCCAACAGGCCAATGGGCAAAGGGCTGCAGCTAATTGCAAAGAAAAAAAATGGACATGAATTTCCGGTAGAAATCAGTTTGGGGTATTATAAAGTAGAAGAGGAGCAGTTTGTGATTGCATTTGTGATCGATATTACCAAGCGCATTGAAAGCGAGAATATTTTATTGGCTCAAAAGGAAGAGTTGGAAGCAGTGAATAGAAAAATTGAAAAGCTGAACGAAGAGTTGGAATTAAAAGTAGAGCAGCGTACTCAGGAGCTCTCCAATGCATTGAGCAAGGAAAGAGAATTGA
>Ga0222712_10003208_pt1 | contig 18027 bp, 1 predicted proteins | sample C33_657DmetaG_FD_165043 | JGI IMG/M metagenome (GOLD analysis project Ga0222712, IMG submission 165043) | Estuarine water microbial communities from San Francisco Bay, California, United States - C33_657D | ecosystem: Environmental > Aquatic > Marine > Unclassified | place: USA: California...
CTCAACAACAGTGAGATAGTTACTACAAACGAGTACCGTAACCATAACGGACCTGTGCTTACTAACGGAAGTCCTAGCGGTATAAACAGCTACGGGACCTTTAGAGGTTACCAAGCCGTTTACGGAACTTCCTCGTTATTTACAGACTACCAGGTATTTACTCAGGGAGCATACGCAAACCCAATCTTTGAATTCTATTCAGGTAACGGAGGATCTCACTCAGGAGCTTTGCCGGCAGCCTCTGCTATCAGAGACGGATACCTGTATCAATTTGTAAAAGGACCTTCTTTTAGCGGTACCGGAGCCGGAACACCTGTAACATCTTCAAATAGTAACCTAGTGTGGGGTATTACTAGCGGAAATAACGCCTACTTCAGCGGCAGTGTAGGCATCGGTATAACAAGTCCTCAACACTCTCTGGATGTTTATACCGGAATGATAGGTTCTAGTACTAGTAACCTTATACTTACGTCAACTAACTATAATACGTATATACGAGCTGCTGCCGGATACAGTGTTGTGATAAACGACACCACATCTGCAAACGTACAGATGGTAAACGGTGGAGGTAGCGTAGGTATCGGAACAACTAATCCAGGCTACCTATTAGATGTAGCGGGAACTTCAAGATCGGATATGCACATATTCCGCTCTAATCAATCTGCACCAACGGCCGATTCTTTTATATTTAGACCAGCCGACAATACAGTTGCTTTAGGTACTGCAAATTCCGAACGCCTACGCATTTCATCTACCGGTGCTCTAAAACTAAACTCATACGGTTCAGGAACGTTTACAGGCACGGCTACTAAAACCCTTGCCGTAGACTCTTCAGGTAACGTAATCGAACTTGATGTATCTTCGAACGGTACCGGAGCTGCCAACCAAGTAGCATTCTGGAAGGATACCGACACAGTTTCAGGCTCTGCATCCCTAACCTGGAACGGATCTACCTTCTATATCAACGGTACTCTAGAAGCAACCGAGAAATCGTTTGTGATTAATCACCCAACCCAGGAAGGCAAAAAGCTTGTGTACGGTGTCCTAGAAGGACCAGAACACGCAGTGTACTGCCGAGGAAAGATTAGCGGAGAGGTAATCGAACTGCCGGAAGAATGGACCGGTCTAGTTGATAGTGAAAGCATTACTGTGCAATTGACCCCAATTGGAAAACACCAGAATCTCTACGTAGTAGATATTAAAGACAATAAAGTATTTATTAAGAACGGAGATCTGCTTACAAGCAAGATCAACGCTTACTACTACATCCAGGCAACCCGCAAGGATATTAAGCCACTTACCACGGTAAGAGAAGCTTAATTATCTATTTATACTTAAAGAGAGTTCATGGCCGATATCAGGATTATACCTGCCCAGGGGGCGATTAACGTTACAGGTAGTGCAGATTTTAGAGGTGATTCCGCCTCAACTGTCCTTTACGTTTCCGGCTCCGGTAATGTAGGTGTAGGTACATCTAATCCGATTTCAAAACTTCATGTAGCAGGTGCTATCAAGGGTACTGCTACTACCGGCCATGTTTTAGGTACTAGCACGGATACTTCTAGGGCTTTATCGATTCTGAACTCAGGATTGGCTCATGGTGAAAGCTACTCTCTATCTTTAGGCTATGCCAACAGCAGCAATAACCAGGCCGAGATTACCTACTTTCTTTCTGCTACGGGTTCTACCAGTAACAGATTAAGCTTAGGACTTTATAATAGTTCGGATACAGTCAATATCTTAGGTACCGGGAATGTGGGTATTGGTATCACTAACCCGGGTGCTAAACTCACAGTAGCTGGAAATGTTAGGATTAACGGTAATATAGATTATTCTGCCCAGGTAGGTATCACCCAACCTGCCTCCGGTAATGCATTAAATATTACAAACCAGTCTGACGCAGATCTAACGTTCTACATTACTCCATCCGGAGCTGCAACTAAATATGCTTTAATTCAGCCCTCGGTTTCAAATCAGGCACTAGCTTTAAATACCCAGGGTGGTAACGTAGGAATTGGATTAACTAACCCGGCTACCAAATTCCATATCTACGGTTCCTCTAATGATATAGGAACCAGAATGACCAATACCGCAGCCAGTAAGACCTTTATGTCTTATGTTGACACAGGCGGTAACTATATAGTATATGATGCAACTGTTGACGATAACAGATTTATAATCTATTCAGCAGGCAGTGCATATTTTAGCGGCAATGTAGGTATTGGGATCACCAATCCATCATACAAACTACACACAATCGGTCAGGTAGCAGTCCAGGGCGATGAAGCAGATCTCTGGTTAATTAGTACAGGAGGCGGAGCCGGCGTCTGGAGAATTCTAGGATCTGCCGGAAACACAACCAAGCGCTTTAGGGTTTACGATAACGACAACGGAGTGGATAGATTTAATATAAATGCTACCGGGTCTATTAAATTTAACGCTTACGGTTCAGGAACATTCACAGGCACGGCTGCCTACAACCTCTCAGTAGACTCTTCAGGTAATATTATCGAGACTGCTAATACATCTTTAACAGGTACAGGTACAGCTAACAGAGTAGCTTACTGGACCGGTACTTCAACGCTAGCAGCTGATGCTGATTTCTTTTTTGACGGGACAAATGTAGGTATAGGTACTACTTCACCAGGTGCTAAACTCCAAGTAGCCGGTTCCGGTATCGTTAACGACAACTTAACCGTTAATGGACGGTATTTTGTAAATAATAACACCGCCCTGGCATTTAAGTACGCCTACAATCAACTCTCACGCGGTAACGGAACATTGATAGCAGATGCTGATGCAGCAGACGGAAATGCTATTTACATGAATTCTACCGGTTCAAGTACTATGTTCTTTGGTCCGTACACCAGCATGGCCCCAGGTGAATTCGTAGCTAGCTTTAGACTTAAAGTCGGAAGTAATTCTTCCACTTCTCAGTTAGGAACTATTGATATCATAGGTACAGGAGTAACCGGAAGCGCGGTAGTTATTACTCCTTCCATGTTTGAAACTTCAAACAGGTACCAGTACATAGATATACCGTTTACAGTCAACGCTTCAACTTCAAATATTGAATTTAGAGGAGTAAGCTTTAACTCAGGAATTACAGATACTTACTTAGATCATGTTCTGATTAAATCTCAGGCTAAGGCTTATACTGTATATCAGCCGTCAAATAAAAACTACGATATTTACTACACAGGAGTTGGAACTCCTAGATTAAGAATTAACACCGATGGTAATGTAGGTATCGGCACTAATAGCCCAACATTTAAACTTGAAGTAAACGGATCAGCTTTATTAAATGGAAGTTTATTTTTAGCAAATACACTTGCTAGAATATCAAGTGATACTTCAGGAGAAGTTGGTATTAATTACAATTCAGGTAATACTTCTACATACAGTTTATCAATTTACGATTCCACAAGCAGGGTTGCAGGTATAACTAAAACCGGTGGAGGGTATTTTGACGGAAGCGTCGGCATTGGTACTGCCTCACCCGCTCAAAAATTAGAAGTTAACGGAAATATAAAACTGAGCAGTACAGTCGGATCAACTTCTACCCCAAGCTACATATGGCTAGGAAACGACTTCAGCAATGGTGCTACCAAAGATAAACTTAAGGTGTATCTGTACAATGCCGGAGGAGGTGAACAGTACGGATTTAGCATTGGCTCATCAGGCGATGTACAGTATCATTCAAACGTATATCACGATTTTTACGTAGATAACAGCAGAAAATTTCGTATCAGTTCAGCCGGAGCAGACGTAACAGGAGACCTAACAGTATCCGGTAAGATAACAGCGAGAGAATTTCATACAACGTTTGTTTCGGCAAGTATTATCTACCAGTCAGGTTCAACACAATTCGGTAATAGCTCTGATGATACTCATATTTTTACCGGTAATGTAGGTATTGGTACCAGCAGTCCATCTGAGCTTTTAGAACTGCAACGAGACGGTAAAGTTGGCTTCGGTATGAACGGAAGCTATGGTGTAAGAGTAGGTTACTTCGACGACGGTGGGGGTATTCACGGATTTCACGTCGATACTAAGCACGTCGGCACGGTAACTACAAGACGTTTTGTTGTTAGAGCAGATTCTGGGAACGTAGGTATAAACACATACACCCCAGGCTTTAAATTAGATGTTGTAGGAGATGCAAGAATTTCCACAAATCTCTCAATAAACGGGTACTCTGTTACAGATGGAATTATCTACCACGGCAGTAATATTAACGTACTTAATAAAGCAAGTAACGGATGGCTAACCTGGGCCACTAGAAATACATCCCCAGCAGAAGTAGTAGTCGATTTGAATTATCTAGGAAGTGTAGCAGCTAATTCATTCACAGGCTCTTTACAAGGAAACGCTTCTACAGCAACCAGCGCAACCTCAGCAACCTATGCAGGGTATGTAATTAATCAGGGAGGGCAACTTCTTGCGTACGATAATAGGACCATATCTCCTTCTGAAACAAGCGCAGGATACTTGCAGTTTGGTTTTACTGCGTATGATAATAACAGTGACAGTCCCTGGGCCGACTACCTACATCTAAGATCTTATACCGACGGTTCCGGAGGAAACGATAACCTGGTAGTCTTTAAGAGGACCGGAGGTATCGGTATGAGGATATACCAGCAGTCTTACGGATCATCTACTGCATACGCCACCTACAAAGATGTAGCATTTACTGACAGTAACATCTCAGGTAATGCAGCTACGGCTACTACAGCTTCTTTCGCTCTTACCGCAGCTACTGCAGTTACAGCTACAGGAGAAACCCTGTCAACAATAACCGGAAGAGGAGCTTCGACTTCCACAGAAACTTCCTTTAACGCTACCGTAAATGCTTACCGCCTGATCCTACCTCAGAACACAGTAGGTACTACGTATGCCGGGGTATCAACCCAACCTACCTACTATATCGGACAGACTACCGGAGATAATGATGCATGGAAGATTTACGGAGAGTCAGGAGGCGGTACCAACACCGGTACTCTGGTACTTCAATCAGAAGATGATTTTGACGGTAACGAATCTATCGTACTAAGATTTAAGAGAACTTATTCCGGGTACAATACCACGGATGCCCTGGTTGCTAAGTTTGACAGGGTGTACACTAATGTTAGTTTAGGAGTAGGTACAACAGCTCCTTCTAATACTTTACACGTAGCAGGAACAGCCTATGTTAGCAGCACCGTTCAAACCGACGGCGATATTTACATTTCTAAAAATGGGGGTGTACTCTACTACGACAGACCAAACGGTGCTACCGTAGGAGGAGTAGGGTGGCACTCTGATGATTATTTCTATGTAGCGGGCCATCCAAGCTACGGTCCAACAGCTGGTAACGCCGTACGCGTATACGGATTCGGGGATAATTTGTACTTAGGCAATAGTGCGGCCGGAGATGTAGTAACAGTAACTACAGGTGGCAATGTTGGTATCGGTTCAACTGCACCTATCTACGCACTGGATATGTACAACACCGGTGCTGCTACTGCAAGAGTTCGGGTTAGAGGTACATCAAACTATGCTCTACTTCAGGCACAGAACTCAGGCGGGGTACTATACATGGGTATTGATGACTCAGGCGGAGGTGGATTTAGCAACGGAGCTTACTCTAGAATTATTTGGAGTAGCGGCAACTACCCGCTTATCTTTGCAGTAGGAGATACCCCGAGAGTACGCATCACCCCGGGCGGTACTCTACTTGTAAGCGGTTCTGTAACTCCGAGTGAGAGTAACTGGAAAGGAACAGCAGTATTTGGACAGGATACCCAAAATAAAGTAATTATAGGTACACTAGTATCTACCTACACCGGAGCAACTATTGGAGGTCATAACTCAGCTCTAACAGGTTGGGATGATCTAAATATAGTAGGAGGTAATGTTATCTTTAGATACCAAGAAACTGAATATGCAAGATTTAATACCTCAGGTAATTTAGGTATTGGAGTAACTAACCCTAGTGCAAAATTATACGTTGCCGGTGATTCAGTTATAACTGGAAAGCTAAAAGGAGGGACATTTTCAGATTCTTATATAGAATTCCCAAGTTCCGGAAATACAATTCTCAAAGCAAATAATGAAGTAATTTTAGGCTATAGTTCCGATTTTTATGTAACACAAGGAGGTAACGTCGGTATCGGAATAACCAACCCCAGTCATAAACTTTATGTTGTTGGCTCGGTCGCCAATCGAACTCTTTGGGAAGTAACTACTGCCGGTATGGGCGCCAGCGGCACTCAAGCCCGCAGATACGAAATCGCTAGAGCCTTCATGGATTACAACGACTGGAACTCCAGCGGTACTATCGAAGTAGAATTAAGAGAAAATTACTACTCTAAAGGACTTTATAAGAAATATGTAATATATTGGGGGTACAATAACTCCTCAGGAATTCATCTTACAGAGATGTCCGGGGACGGAGATAATAACTTCCAGGTTACGATCGGTTCACCGGTCAATGTTTCCGGGGATAACTACTACGTACCTATCTATGCAGAATGGAAGTACTATACCGGAGGTATAGCAACCATTCGTACCAACCGCACAAGAACCAGTAGTACATCCGGCGGTATAGGTACCATTTATGTTGATGAAGCACCATCTCCTTCTAACATTTCAGACTTTACTGCAGACAGTAAAGTAACTATTGGATATCCTTCCAGCCAAATTATCTTAGGACCTTCAGCTAATGTGGGTATTGGAACAACTTCACCGGTTTCCCGACTTCACGTAACAGGTACTAATCCTAGAATTTCTACCGGCACTATTACAGCGGGCAGCAACAACGGCGGTGTTTACGATGCCGATCATATTATAATCGGTGAAGGAGGTTCGATTTCTATCGGTGCAGAAAGAAGAGGAGATTGGGGACTAGACGGAACTACAGCTACCTCAACTACCTTCAGATCTAGACTTAATATCTGGTCCGATAATGAAGATCACGTAACTTTTGGAGGTGCAAGCACCCACATTGTTACGGCCTGGGAAGACTTTAAGATCTGGATCAACAATGACTCTACCGATGCCGGTATTCTACACCTTTACAATAAAGCAGCTAAGACTGAATTTGCTAGATTTAGCGGCGGTGGTGATAGCTGGTTAAACGGCGGTAATGTAGGTATTGGCTTAACATCCCCAGGAGCTAAACTGGAGGTAGACGGAACTTGGAAATTAGGAGATGTATCTGGAGGTTCATTTAAGAGTTATACTTACGGAACTAATCTAGATATTTCCGGACTTACATCCGGAGGATGGGCTAGAGCACATAAAATTGTAACCAGTGATTCAAGTGGACACGTATTCTTTGGAGTACTAGGAGATACCACTACTCTAAATAAGGCTTACTGGACTATCGGGGATCCTGCTTCAATTGATGTTACCGGGTACAATTCTTCAAATGGAATTACTTTACTTAAGAACGGTAACGTAGGTATTGGTTCTGCCAGTCCGGGCTCCCGTCTTACAGTAGTAGGTGCTAACTCAAGCACGGTACCTCTAATAGACCTACTAGCTTCAGGAACAGGTACCTTCCAGAGAGGTGTAAGACTACTAAACGGAGGAATGAATGCCGGTGACCATCTCATGATGGCTACCGGATATGCTGATAGTTCCAAAAACATGGGACAGTTCTACTTCTACTATGCCGGTAACGGATCTAACTCCAACAGGCTCTCCTTAGGACTGCATTCGGTAGATGACGTACTAAATATCGCAGGTACTAGTAATGTAGGTATTGGAACAACCGCCCCGGCCTACAAACTTTCAGTCAACGGCACTACCAGTACCTCCTACATAAGAGATTATAATAACACCAGATCAGGTGATGACGGCCACGGCGGTATAGACTTTAGTAATAACGGAATAGGATATCAGTATGCTGCTAAAATCTTTACATTTAGAAGTACTTCTAATAGTGAATTCTACGGATTTACTAACGATTACGGTTCAGGAACACCAGGTGCCGAGCTTTCTATTATTTCTAGACTCAATATTTCAGGTTACGGTAGTATAGGATTTTATACCGGAGCATCCACTTCACCTAAGATGTGGATTGATCCAAACGGCAACGTAGGTATTGGAACTATAAGCCCGAAAACCGACCTTCATGTTTGGACAGGAACTACAGGTAATAGTGTTGAAGCCGCTAGATTTACTGGAGCTTATGCTGGTACTGGAGATGGTCCTCTACTACGTTTTACAAACTACCTGTCGTATGCTACTAACCCAAATAGCGGTGAATATAACCTGGCAGGTATTAGGGCATTTGATTTTGCATCGGCTTGGGGTGGCGGACTTCAGTTTTTAACAGCTGTAGATACTAATGGCGGCGGCAATCTAACCGCCGCTATGACTATTGACTCCTCTCAACGGGTAGGTATTGGCACTACTAGTCCTTCTTCTAGACTGCACGTTCAAGGAGCTGCTACAGACAATGTCGGCCTTGCATTTTTTGAAAATACCCATAGCACCGGCGGGGTATGGCATCCAGCAGCTCAGTTTGTAAACACTCGCGGCGATCATAGCTACGGTATCGTTGCAGGCTTTAAAATTGGTAGTGCGGCTGGCAGCGACAGACCTAGTATACTATTTTATAACTCAACAGGAGCTAAGAGCTGGCAAGTTGGACAAATAACATCAGGTTGGGGTAATAATGATGATTTTGGAATTGGATATCGTGCATCTAACGATCCAGATGGCTTTAATACCTGGCCGACTAACTACTTCACTATAACATCAGCAGGTAACGTCGGAGTAGGTTCTACATCCCCGGCTTACAAACTAGACGTTTCAGGTACCATCCGTGCAACCGGTGATGTTATAGCATACTCGGATGCAAGAGTCAAGGAGAATGTAGTAACGCTAGAAAACTCGCTAGAATTAGTTACCAAACTAAGAGGGGTAGAATACAACAAGATCGGAGAAACAGAAAAGAAGATCGGTGTTATAGCCCAGGAAGTCCTAGAGGTAGTACCCCAGGTAGTACAGCAGGACCAAGACGGCAACTACTCAGTAGCTTACGGAAATATGGCCGGCCTATTTATTGAAGCAATCAAACAGCAGCAAACCTACATCCAGGCTCTAGAAGCCCGCATTCAAAAACTTGAAGAGCAAACCCAGCAAAAGCTCTAAAAGCTATTTATATCTAAAGAGAGTTCATGGCAGATATCAGGATAGTACCCGCCCAAGGGGCCATCAACGTTACCGGTAGTGCAAATTTTAAAGGAGACGGAGGGTCTTCTGTGCTATTTGTAACTGGTTCCGGCCAGATAGGTGCCGGTACTACAGTCCCGGACTCGGAATTCCACATCGTAGGATCGGGTACTAGATTTTTAACTTTAGATAGATCCGGTGTTCGGAGCTATGATCTAGGTGTAAACTCTTCAGGAACTTTTTTAGTTACCGATAATAGTGCGGCAGCTGATAGACTTGCTATATCGGTATCAGGTTCAGTTGGAATCGGCACTACTAATCCAGGTGCTACACTTCAGGTTGAAGGCAATACTTTAACCCTCAACACGGAAGGTAGCGCTCAAGGCAAGCAGCTATACTTCCGATACAGCGACGGTGCAAACATACAATCAGATAGTTATTTGTACTTCTCAACAGGAGGTTCACCAACTGAAAAGATGCGAATCACCTCAGCAGGTAATGTTGGTATCGGTGTAACTGCTCCCTCATATAAGTTAGAGATCAGCGGCAAAGCCTACGCTTCAACTGAACTTCAGGCCAATACGGCGGTAATGAACACTACCACCGGGTATGCATCCTTTGGATCTAACTCCGGTACAACCCCGGTTAGAGTCGGTAGAGATGCTTCCTTAAATGATATTATCATTAATGCCGACGGAAATGTCGGTATCGGTATTACTAATCCTAGCGATAAATTCTACGTTGCCGGAAATGCAATAGTTGGAAATTCAGGCAATATTTCTCCGGACTCAAGCGGTAACGGACAGCTTGAAATCCTAGGAAACGGATACCAGGGGTACGTAGCCTTAAACGGCACCGGACTTTATTTTGGACACAACAGTGCCATTCGTACCCTGGTCTTACAGACCAACGAAACAGACCGGTTAACAATCGATGGAAACACCGGTGCAGTTAAGCTTAACAACTACGGAGCCGGCTCAATCACAGGTACTGCTGCCTACGCTCTAGCCGTTGACTCGTCCGGTAATATAATTGAAACCACTAATTCATCTTTATCGGGTACAGGTACTGCCAACCGGGTAGCTTACTGGACAGGTACTTCTACTTTAGCGGCTGATGCTGATTTTTCTTTTGATGGAACTAGTGTAGGTATTGGTACTACAAGTCCTACCTCCAAGCTATCAATTTCTGACGGTGTTGCAATGTATGCTGGTAAAACCGGTGTAATGTTGGATATCAAGAGAAATGTAACAAATGGAAATGATACAACATCTAGAACCGGTATAAGATTAGGCAATAATTCAAATGCATTCGACATTTACTACGGAGGAACATCAGACCGTTTAAGGTTCCTAGACGGAGGTGATGGAGAAGTTATGTCGCTTGTCAATGGCGGTAACGTAGGTATTGGATTAACAAATCCAAACGTTAGATTACACGTTTTAGGACCCGCTCTAACTGTTAATGATGAAAACACATACGGACTTTGGGTATCTGAAACAGGAGATGATACTAAGGCTGTAATTCTGGGATATGACCAGGGAATAGATGCAGGTATTATAACGGCTGTTGATAAAGCCACAGCCTGGAAAGATCTTATCTTACAACCTAACGGCTCAAGAGTAGGTATTGGATTAACAAACCCTCCTCAAGCACTTTCAGTCTACGGCAACATCTATCAAAGAACCGGAGATGTTATTACTTGGAATAACGGTGATGCACAGATCGGGGCAGTATCCGGATACGCTTTAGCATTCAGTACTTACGACGGTTCATCTTCGATGGTGGAGCGTATGAGAATTACCTCTGCAGGTAATGTGGGTATTGGAACAACCACTCCAGGGTACAAGCTGTACGTAAACGGAACTTCCTACTTTGCAGATACAATCTACAACGGAGGAGGATATATAAGCTGGACTAGCGGATACGGCAACGGAACAACTCAAACCTTTAATGCAAACTCTCTAGCATTTTTAACTAATGCTAGTTCGTATGCCGTTGCGATGTTTATTAATTCTTCCGGCAATGTAGGTGTAGGTACTACAAGTCCAGTCTACAGACTTCACGTATCTGGAGGAAGTGAGTACATTGAAGGAGGTTTTGGAACAAACACATCCACAGCCTATACATCAGCCAATCGCCTGATCTTCAATAACGACTATAGCGATTCAGCTAGAGGACCCAACAAGATTACTCTATACGATGCATCCTGGCTGGGAGGCTTTGGAGTACATAATGACACTCTAGCATACTATACCGGAGGAACGCACAAGTGGTATCAAGCAACAAATGCTTCCAATGCTAATCATTTAATGACCCTAAATAGCAGCGGTAACTTAGGATTAGGTACTACCTCACCATCGGCCAAGCTTCAGGTAGCTGGAGACGTGCTTGTAGACGGTAAGATAACAGCGAGAGAATTTCATACAACGTTTGTCTCTGCTTCGATTATATACCAGTCAGGCTCTACTCAATTCGGTAATAGCTCCGATGATACTCATGTATTTACCGGTAATGTAGGTATTGGATCAGCTTCACCTGCTGCCAAGCTTGATGTTGTAGCAAGCAACAGTACGCTAGCTATTTCCTACGGTAACACAGTACCTAACAACCCGCTACACACCAACTACTACGGCGGATACACCGGCATTGGTATGGATTCAGCAACAGCCGGTGTTAGGATTGTAGGAGACACTAATACCCTGGTGATGGATGCCGGCTACTACAGCAGCGGTACCGTCCAGCATGCTAACTGGAATAGCCTACTGAGAGTACTAACTAACGGTAATGTAGGTATCAACACAACATCCCCGGCTACCAAACTTCAAGTGAACGGAACATTCGCATCTAATGCTTTATGGACCGATGGAAGTTCTATCGGATACTGGGGTAGCTATTCAACAGCCTATGGAGGCTTAACCTGGGATACCGGACACGCAACAGTCTTTGCTACTTCAGGCAACAGGCTTCAATTCGGCTCAAACGGAAGCTCTCCGGATATGACTATTGGTACTGGAGGAAATGTAGGCATCGGTACCACATCCCCGGCTGATCTTCTACACGTCTACGGAGGTAGCGCAGACCAGTTCTTAAAAGTACAGAACACCAGTACCTACACCGGCCTGTGGCTGGAAGATGCCGGCACTAACAACGGATGGTTACTCCTATCAGGATATACAGACGGTGCTGCAGCAGGTGACTTTGCAATCAGGGAATACGGGGTACAGACCTCGCTAACTATTAAGCAAACTAGTGGTAATGTAGGTATTGGAATAACTAATCCTTCTTACAAACTACACGTAAACGGCGGTGCTGCAAGCCGAGCCGATGTACAGGTAACCTACAATTCACTAGGAACCACAAACGCAGACGGAGCACAGTTCGGTATTCAAAGTGCAGGAGCATACATCTGGAACTTTGAAAATTCTCCGGTCTACTTTGGAACAAACAACACCAGGAGAGTAGATATATCCTCTGACGGAAATGTAGGTATTGGATCAACATCTCCCACCAACAAACTAGAGGTAGTAGGAGGAGTAACAGCTACTTCATTTACAGGATCTTTTAAAGGTAACTTAGACGGCAATGCCTCTACAGCTACCACGGCTACTAACGTAGCATGGACCGGAGTAACAGCAGGTGAAAGAACAAACTATACTCTAGGATTTGAACCGGCAGACAATACTTCAAGTTATGCTGGATTTTATTTTAGCGCTCCAGGTGGCAGTGAAAACGGTGGCTACTTCCTAATTAGAGGAGGAGCAGACAATGATGTATACACTCAAAATGGTATAACCCTGGTAGCAGATGCCGGATGGTTGACTCTTGCTCAAAGAACCCAAAGTGATAAGGGTATCCGGTTTATGACCGGTGCTACGTCTACCACTCGAATGACTATCGCCAATGGAGGTAACGTAGGTATTGGATCAACAGCACCGGGCTTTAAACTAGACGTAAATGGAGACATTTACGCCAACGGTGATATAAGATCCCAGGGCATATTTAGAGACTACCAAGGTGAAGCACTTCTTCAAACTAATACTAGCGCAATAACTCAACTTGGAAGCGCCGCCGCCGGCACAAGCCGCCAACTGGCATTCCTTGCTGGAAACGCCGAGCGGATGCGTATTAACACCAGCGGTGATGTGGGTATCGGAACAACATCCCCCGATGGAGACTTACACGTATACGGCTCAGCTACCACAGGAGGAATAAGAGTAGGAGGAGGAAATGGAACCAGTAATAGTAGAATCTTTATAGAAGCAGCCGGTAATAACAGTTATATAGATTCTTACGGAGATAGTAACTATAAGCCTCTAGCAATAGAAGCTAGCGTTTTAAGACTAAATGCAAGCTCAGGGGGAAGTGTAGGTATAGGAACAACAAGTCCAAGTACTAAACTTCACGTATACTCCTCAGGAGGCGGACTGGAGTTAAATACAGGTGCTACTACAACTTTAGAATTTATAGATAGAGCAGACACAGCAGCAACTGTCAACACAGCTTTCTATACAAGATACGGCTACTTCTCCTGGAATATAGGAGGTTATTCTGAAGCAATGAGAATAACAGGTGCAGGAAATATAGGTATTGGAACAACTGCCCCAGCCTACAAATTCCACCTTCAGGGTTCAAACTTGATGGCTACCTTTAGGAACTCAAGCACATCAGCCAACCAGTACACCCAGCTTGAATTTATAGCAGGTTCAAGAAGTGCTTACATCTGGTTGGGTAATCAGTCTACTACTAGCTGGGCCGGGGACGGAGGTCTAAACATCTACACCACTACCGGTAATATGGATCTCTGGACTGCTGGTGCTCAGCAAATGCGTATTGATTCCACCGGTAATGTAGGTATTGGAACAACCGGTCCTTCCTCTAAACTTCATATTAAGCAGACTGGTATAGCTGATAATACAGCTACTACACTGCTGCTACTTGATGGACAATTTAATGACTCTAGTATTGAAGAAGCTGATATGGTATCAATCGGCTTTAGAGTAGAAAATTCAAGCGGAGGTTCACAAAGCAGTCAAGCTATCTCGTTTGCCTACGATAATACACTATCGCTAATGAAAGACGGCGGTAAGGTAGGTATAGGTATTACAACTCCTTCTAACCGACTGACCGTCTACCAGGGCGGTGGTGTGAGAGTAACCGGTATTACTAGCGGTGATTGGATTGAGATGAGCGGTAATCTACCGGGATACAGCGACAACCAATACCCGGTTATAAAGTCTAACGGTACAATTCACTTTGCAAACAACAATAAGTATAGTGCATTTTTAGAAGGAGCAAATACATATTTCGGTATACTTGATAGCAGTACCGTAACTAGAGTTTTCTTAACTACTTCTGGTAATACGTATTTTACCGGCGGAGCTGTAGGTATAGGAACTACTAATCCAGCCTCTATCCTGAACACATCAGGAGCCGGTAACGGCATAACTCACGATGATTCTACAGCCGGTAAAGGGTACATTAGATTTAGAAATTCAGGAACCCAGCTAGCATTGTTTGGTATAGCAGGAGCCTGGGAAGGTAGTTCATTGCAAGATACAATGGTAGCTGCTGAAACCGGTCTAAACATTAGAATGTATACTAACGGTTCTGCTACACCTAAGATGTTTATCTCCGGATCAGGAAACGTCGGCGTTGGTACAACCGGTCCTGTAGGTAAACTAACAGTAGAAGGAGACGGTTCAGCTAACAATACTTCAGGTCTGATTCGTATTGCTAACACCGGTGGTAGTACCTGGGGAGGTATAGCACTGGTTGACGGACAGACCACAGTTACTAATGCCAGTAACTACTACCTCATAGGTAGAGCCGGAGCTCTAACCGATAGAGTGATGAGCTTCCACATACCTACGGCAGGTGATTACGGAAGCGGCTCACAACCTAAGATCGCATTCTACAGCACAGGTGCTACCGTACTGTACAGTGTGGAAGCATCAACCGGTACAGCTTACCATAGAGGTAGTGTAGGTATTGGAACAACCAGCCCTCTATCAGAACTTCATGTTCAAGGATCAAGCACCGAGCAGATACTTATTTCTTTAGACAGTACCAAGAGGATGTTGATGGGAAGAACATCCGGGTACGGATGGATTGCACCCTACACCGACGGCGTGTCCTACGATAACTTGGTGCTTGCAAGAGATGGAGGAAATGTAGGAATAGGAAGTACCGGTCCTAGAGCAAAACTAGATGTAGCCGGAGGCATTACCCTTAGAAACAGCAGAGTTTCAACAGGAGAAAAATACCCGGTAGGTCACTACTCATTCGGTGAAACAGTATTTGAGATTGATCCTACCTGGACGGAGTCACAGCTACAAGAGTTCTTTAACAGCAGTAATGTAAGCTGGACTGCTGACTCAACAGCACCGGGCGGATACGCCATCCAGATTGACGGCGGAGTTAACGTAGGTGCAGGTGAATACGATTCAGGCTTCCCATACATCCCTGTTGATTCCAGCCAGGATGACTGGTTCTATATGGAGTGTTACATCCGAAATGAAGCAGGATCTTCGATCCAGCACTACATGGGCGGTATTGACTATGATCAAAGCTTTAGTTCATTAGGAGGAAACCCAGGTTCGTACACCTACAACGTGATGTTCAACTACAACCCGGGTACTTCCTGGACTAAGGTTTACGGATATTGGAACGGATTTGGTAACAGCTACGGAAGCTCAGGCACCGGTAATACAAACAACTGGGAGTCGGGTACTAAATATTTTACCCCGCAAGCCCTGTTTAACTATAACCTAAATTCCGGCACCCGCAGATGTTACATCTCCGGATGGAAATGTGTTAGAGTTCGTGCTACCGGTAACAGGTACTACACCGATAATGTACTGGTTAACGGAAGTGTGGGCATAGGTACTACCTCACCTGCCCACAAGCTGTCTGTTGTAGGACAGGGAACAGGAGTAGCACACGTGGGGGATGCTGGATTTGGTAGCGGTAACTACACCGGCATAAGTCTAAATGGAACCTTAAACACCTCTGCTTACAACTTCTTATCGTCCCCATCAGATACCCACCTCTACATCAATAGACCTAGCGGAAAGGATATCTACTTTAGAATGGCTAATTCTGATCAAGTAGCAATAACTAGCGGAGGTAGCGTAGGTATCGGAACATCAGCTCCGGACACCCTGCTTCATATACGATCTTCAGGAAATACATTCACCCGTTACACTAACACCACTAGCGCCGGACACTACATCGACGTGGGTGCAAATAGTGCCGGTCAGAGTTTTGTGTACGGCTACGGAGCATACCCTCTACTATTTGGTACTAACGGTACCGAAAGAATGCGAATCCTGAGTGGCGGTAATATAGGTATCGGAAACACCGGGCCAAATGGTGCACTAGCATTCGACGATGATGTAAGAACAAGAAAGATTGTTCTGTGGGATGGAGCTGCGAATAACGACTATCAGTTCTACGGACTTGGAATAGAATCAAGCACATTCCTTCACAGCATCTACGATGTAGCAGATAGGTACCTATGGACAGCCGGTGTTAATAGCGGTGCCCGTAATGAGATAATGGTACTGCAGGGTAACGGTAATTTAGGTATTGGTACTACCAGTCCAACTACCAAAGTTAATATACTTATAGGAGCAGGAGGTACCAATGGTACAACCGGCCTAAAAATTGGAGGAACCAGTAACTACGATAGCCTGGAGCTAGGTATTGAAGGAGATTACAACGGTCAAATCAGAACCTACGGAAACGATCTACACATATACGCCGGCCACTGGAGAACAGTAGGAAGTACTGCCACCGAAGATCACGCTATCAGATTCTTTACAAGTAAGACCTCTTCTACCAACTGGTCAACACCCAAGATGATTCTTACTGCGGACGGTACTGTGGGTATTGGAAGTAATTCACCAAGCCGCACCCTGGATGTTAACGGTAATGCTAGAATAGGCAACAACACAGCCCAGCAATCCCATGCAGCTCTACAGGTGTCGGCCGGTCAAGGATCAGCCACAACCTACCGGGATATCGATATGTGTGGAAGCTGGGCAGGCGGGGAAGGCCACGCCATCACTGCTAACTACGGTACAAGTATAGATAACATAGTAGGTCAGATAGTATTTGAACATAACGGTCCGGGCTCTAGAATTAAGTTTGGTAGACTGTACGATAGTGGAAACCAGTCAACCTACCCAATGCATCTGGTAAGTAACGGATCTGCTGGAAGATTAGGCATTGGAACATCAGTCCCAACCGCTCCACTAGACACCCTAGGAGTAAGAGTGGGTAGAGATTTTTCTATCGCCAACCGAGCCACAGTAAGACTTGATTCTAATACAGCAGATTATCCTGCTGATGTACTATTTGGACACACAGCAGCTGCAAATGAGTCTTCATGGACTGGAGTTTATTGGTCGCTATCCTCAAGAGCAAACGATGCTGGTAACAAATTCTACATTTATAGAGGCGGAGGAAACCCAGGTGGATCCGGAGAAGCTATTATCATGGCTTTACAGCCAAACGGTAACATTGGAATTGGTTCAACCGCACCAGCCTACCTCTTAGACGTAGCCGGAACCATCCGTGCAACCGGTGATGTAATCGCCTACTCAGACGCTAGAGTAAAAGAAAACATCGTAACGCTAGAAAATTCTCTAGAACTAGTACAGAAGCTAAGAGGAGTTTCCTACAATAAGATTGGAGAAAGCGAGAAGAAGATCGGTGTTGTAGCACAGGAAGTACTTGAAGTACTACCGGAAGTAGTACAGCAGGATTCTGAAGGAACATACTCGGTTGCTTACGGTAACATTACAGCCGTGCTGATTGAAGCTATTAAGCAGCAGCAGCTACAGATCGATGAACTGA
>Ga0222712_10003209_pt1 | contig 18024 bp, 6 predicted proteins | sample C33_657DmetaG_FD_165043 | JGI IMG/M metagenome (GOLD analysis project Ga0222712, IMG submission 165043) | Estuarine water microbial communities from San Francisco Bay, California, United States - C33_657D | ecosystem: Environmental > Aquatic > Marine > Unclassified | place: USA: California...
TCACTCACGGGCTCATCCATGCCGGTGATTGATAACTCGGCCGTGTGTTCGTTCGGAACAATTGCACCGCTCGCAGCGCAGTATGCATCCTCAACAAAGGTGCAATGCGTCTCGCCAGCGGGTGTTCGTTCGACCTCCATGAGGATCTGCGTGAGCGTATACACGGCACTTTCGCCATCGGTCAGCTGCGACTCATCGCACGTGGTTGTTCGTAACGATGTCCTGGACGCCGTCATGCCGTCCGTCGTGCACAGCTCTGGCGACACTACGCTGTCGTTGGTTTGGTCCGAGATATTCACGTCCGGCACTGGGTGCCGTGTCAGTGGCATACTTCTCGATCCGTGCACTGTTTCGGGCAGTACGTCTGTTGGTTTTGTGGAGGTTTATTCGTACTACTTTGTGAGCGACGAGCGCGTGGGTGACCCTGCTGTCTTCTCGTACCATGTGGCGCCAACATTATCGCACGTGATTCCCACGGTTGTTCAGAGCACCATCCCAACGGTGATGTACATGATAGGCTCTAGCTTCAATGAGGAAGGTCGCGCGCTTTGCCTCTTCGGTTCCAACGTCGTGGACGCAACGTTTGTATCCTCCTCGCTCGTGAAGTGCGAGTCGCACTTACCCTTGAACGGTTTCGATGATAGCCAAGTTGGGTTTGGCGCAGCGAGTGAGGATTCGGTTTGGAGCAGGACCATGGTGTCCTTGAGCGTCGTGTCTCCGCTGACGATTGTTAGTGTGAGTCCGCGAGTGGGTGTGCTCGCTGGAGGCACGATAATTCAAGTCACCGGTACAGGCTTCGATGGCGTCGGCGGCGTGTATTGTAGAATTGGCACCGTCTCGTACATTGAAAGCCGTTTGTTGCACGACAAAGTCGTGGAGTGCATTTCGCCGTCGTACTTCGAGGCTACCGTGGATCTCCAGATTGCGATTCACGGCAACGTGTACACGAACACAGATTCGTCTTCTGTATCGTTTGTTTACTCCGAGGGCGTGGACGTTGTCGCCGTCATTCCGAGCGTGAGTCCACTTTCTGGTGGTTTTGCCATGAGCGCGTTTGGCGTATACGGCAGTGTGGGTGCAAATTACAAGTGCGCTCTGAGCGGTGTGTTGGTCCAAGGCACGATCAATAGGTTTGGCGAGGTCGAATGTATCACGCCGGCTGGTGTCGAGGGCTTCGCCGCGGTTGGCATCGGCAGCATCATCGACGACCCGATTGGTCAAATGAGCATCGAGTACGTTCAGTCTCCGGTCATCACTTCCGTGTACCCATTCAACGGCCCCACAGCTGGTGGCTCGCTGATTCGAGTGAGCGGCTCTCACTTCCGCACGTCGTCATACCTGTCTATGGATGGTTCTGGATCGGCGAGTCACTTTTACAGCTCGGCGCTGATAGTGTCAGAGTTGCCACCATCCAGTGCGTCCGTCGTGCTCGAAGTGAACGTTGCGGCGGATGGGAACTTGGCGAGCAATATCCTCACGTTCACGTACCGTTCGCTCTTGACTCTCGCGTCTTTTGCTCCTGATGGCATCGCCAGCTCAGGCGGAAGTATTGTCTACGTGACTGGAGCGTCCATGCCGAACGATAGAAGTTTATCGTGCGCGTTTGGCACCGTCCTGGTCTCTGGGCAGTGGACTTCGAGCTCAAGCGTAGAGTGCGTCAGCCCCTCCCGGCTGTCAGGTGGCGGCGTGTATGGAGACTTCAGGGTGTATGTCGACGGGATGCTTTCCGCAGAAGCTTCGCCACTCACGTATGCCACGAACTCTGAGGTGGCCGAAATATTGCCGCCGAGTCTGACATCCGTGGAGTTACCGGCAGAAGTGACAATCTTCGGTATGTGGTTGAAGAGCGCAAGTTGCGATGGCACGGTGCAAGTTCTCGACTCTTCGTGGGCGTCTTCTTTCGCGTGCACGGTTGACCCTGCATTTGTGGGATATACGACGATAAGTGTGATAACTCGCGGCGAAAAGCTGCGCGTGTCGTACGCCATTAAGGAGACGCCGACGTTGTCTGGCGTGCTGCCACCTGGCGCTTCGATGGTTCCCGGTGAGATTCTGACTATCTCTGGTCAGCATTTGGTCTCTCAGGATCCTTCTGAGTTGCATTGCGTGTTTGACAGCTCCAGCGCGGTTTCTCCTTACGTCATATCGACGGCATTGATAAAGTGCGAGTCTCTGTTGACGACTTTGACTTCGACGCGCGTATCCATTTTTGGTGGCGAAGGCGTTTATGCCTGGTCACGTCAAAGCGCACCGTCGGTATCAAGCGTGTCACCCGCCTCGAGTGCAGCCCAAGGCGGAACGTTGATCTCACTCACGGGCTCATCCATGCCGGTGATTGATAACTCGGCCGTGTGTTCGTTCGGAACAATTGCACCGCTCGCAGCGCAGTATGCATCCTCAACAAAGGTGCAATGCGTCTCGCCAGCGGGTGTTCCTTTGGCAACGGTGAGGATCTGCGTGAGCGTATACACGGCACTTTCGCCATCGGTCAGCTGCGGCTCATTAACGGGAACGCTCATCGTGGAGCCTGCTGATCCGCCAATCATCCTGGATCACGGCATCTCGAGCAATAGTGGTGGGTACTTCTTCCTCTGGCGAAGTGTTGCTTCTTATGCGGCGATCCCGACCTTGTCGTCTGTCCAGTTAGGCGTAGGAAATGCCACGGCTTTGAGTAGCATCACAGGCGTTTTCATCGCCCCGCAACTACTTGGTGGATTTACTCCAGTCTCAAGTATTTATGAAATCGGTGGAATTTCATTTGCAGAGGTAATGATTGAGCCGGTGACGACGATCACCGGTGTGAATCCAAAAGTGACACCTTCCGCTGGGGGTGGGCATCTTTGGGTCACGGGTAGAGATTTGAGAAGCGAAGTGCTTAGAGTCAGTATCGATCGCATCAATTTGGGATGTACAGTAGTTTCTTCAGCTCTGGTCGTCGTTGAGGCTCCAAGTCATGCATCTGGAGGTACAACAATTCAGTTGGGTCTTGGCGAGCGGTTGGATTCCAACGGTGACGCGCTAGGGCCTTGGACTTCAACGGGCGTCGACTATTTGGATGGTATCGATCTTGAGTATATCAAGCCCACGTCTGGAGCTGACACGGGGATATATACGGTGCACGTCACAGGGACAGGGTTTACAGATACATCGATGCTTGTGTGTCGATTTGGCACAATTGGCCCGGTTGCTGCTTCGTATGTCACAGGTCGTGAAATTCGATGTTCAGCACCGACGCACTTGCCTGCAAATGTTCCTGTCGAAGTTTCAGCCAATAATCGTGATTTTACTTTCCACTCCACTATACCAGCGACTGTTGGGGGTGTTTGGGGCTCGTCAACATATGCTTACTGGAGTGCAGTTCCTATTGGAACACCTGCAACATATCGTGGCATCACTTTCACATATACGCGCGGACCGTCTCATCTAGATTATGTCGTGCCTTCGCAAGGACCGGTGCTGATTTCCACCCAGTATGTCATCTATGGCTCTACGTTTTCTACTCACGTCGTCGATATGTGCAGTTCTGTCAACAGCACAGAGGCTACTGTTATGTCGTCGCATGGTTCCGTTACGTGCGTTTGGAATTCCGTTCCTACAGCCGGTTTCGTTCAGGTTGGCGCCTACGCGATCCTTTCCACGTATTCGCAGTACGCTGGCGAGCACCTGCAGTTTGAATACTACGATGCCTTATCTCTTGCGAATGTTGACCCTCAAGTCGGCTCAATCGATGGCGGCACAGTGCTTTTCATTTCTGGCACAAACTTCCGAAAGGATGACTTGAGCCGAAACGTGTTTGGATCTACTGCAGTGATTGCACATGTGGTTTCCTCAGCTCTGAGTATTGTCGAAACTCCGATGTTTGCTTCCCGAGGAATTCAATCCGTCTACGCATCTGTTCATGACAAAGCTCCCTCGATTGCATATTCAGTGCACGACACTTTGCAGTTGTCTTCTGTGACGCCAACTATTTCAACAACTGCAGGTGGATCCTGGCTAGAGGTGTTGGGGGAAAAATTCTCGCAACCTTCTGAGGTTTGGTGTCGAGCGGGTACGATAGGACCATTTTACGCTCGCGCATACAGCTCGAAGATCCTGCGTTGCCTTTCTCCAGCGCACTATAAAGCGGACGTGGATTTGCAAGTCTCCATGAACAAACGAGATTGGCGATACGAACTCACACTGAGTCTTGCGTACCCTGCGTTACCCTCTGGATCGTCATACAATTCCATTTTGACTCTCTCATTCATCAAAGCTGCGAAGATCTTAAATGTTATACCTAGTGCTGGTCACGCTACTGACTTGCCAGCGACAGTGGAGGCCTTTTACGATGCCCCTTATCCGGCGGCGAATATTGCGACGCGAAGTTGTGGAACTGGTGGTACGACCCTTGGAAGTGAGGCGACGGATACATCTCGTGTTTACTCCATGCTTTGCTCATTGCAGCGCGATTCATTTTTGGCGGGATTCTTTCCAATAATTGTAACGGGACCAGATGCCGCGAACACATCGTTTACGGCGTCATTCCGCTACGCACCGGCACCCATCATTGATGCTTGGAGTCCAGAGGTTGTCCACACAGGAGGTGGGACTTTAGTGTCTCTCGAGCTCACTGATGCGAGTTCGGATGGCATGGCGTGCATATTTTCTCCTTGGTATCAAAATTATTTCAGTAATACTGTCGGAGTTGACGTGCACTTCATAAGCTCAGCATTGATAGTTTGTGAGGCTCCACCGACCGAGGTGCTTAAACCGATTGGCATTTCGGCTGGCTTGCGAGGCACCGAACTTGATAACGGTCAAGCCGAAATGTACTCTGTTTATCGACCGGAAGTTGCAAGTTTTGTCCCAGCGACGCTCGTTAAGGACGGCGGAACGACAGTGACGATCGTGGGCTATAACTTTGGATATGCTGTCAATGACCTGTACGCCCAGATCGGGTCGATTTTCCCGTTGTCGGTGCGTTGGGTGACTTCACAGGTGTTGGAGGTTGTATCACCGGCAGCCACCGGCACTGGAGCAAAAGTATATGTCGGTCACGCTCTTTCCGCGATGAGTGATCCGTACACGGGTACTATATCGTACATTTCTCCGTTCCAACCTGCTCCGTTGATACCAAGCTTCGTCCCTGTGACTGGTTACGCTTTCGTGCGGCTGCACGCGTACCTCGGTTACTTGCAAAGCTCGGTTCCCGCGTGCAATCCGCTTGATCTTAAGTATACGTTGTGTCGAGAAGCGACGAATATCGGCGGCATTTTAACTCGTATCAACGCGCCCAATTTCGCAATTCTGGAAATTCCTGGAGGCGAAAATATAACTACGAACGTCCCACAGGTTGGGTACGTGGAAACCTCTCAACCTTCTAAGCTTCAGCCAGCTATTGCGATGACGAATGGTGGAACGTTGATGATGCTTTCAGGGGAGAACTTTATATATGGTATGACTGCAGTGCGTGTCGGCGATACGGCTTACATATTTCCACACAACTCAATTTTATTTGTCTCGTCAACGTTGTTGCGTTTTGAGGCTCCCTCTGGCGTGCTGAAGGATTCCGAGGTCATGCAGACGTCGACTGCATTCGCAGATTCAGATTCATGGGGTACACCAGGAGATCTTGTGAGCTTTTACGATCTACCAACATTATCTTACGTAATGTCTGTGACAAATGTAGAAGAGTCTGGTGGTACAATGGTGCGCATCAGCGGCTCTGGTTTCCACAAAAGTGTCAGTCTTTTTTGCAAGATTGGTGAAGTGCGCATCAGCGCAATCTTCATCTCGCCAACGGTAGTAGAATGCAAATCGCCGGCGTTAAGGGTTACTTCTTATCCTCTAGTGATTTCGAATAATCTACTTGATTACAGCTTGTATGCTACATCACCAAGTGTCACGGGTGATGTACAGTTGATGATACCAGTCATGAAGACTCTTGAAGGTCTGGCAGAGATTCCTGAGGTTCACAGCCTGTTTGGTCCGAGTTCTGGTGGCACACGTTTGTCTATCACGAGCTCAGGTGTATTCACCGGTGATATTTTGGGCTGCAAGTTCTCGAATAGGTATGGCGCGGGCACTGTCGTGAGTACTAATTTGGCGCGATGCTTGACTCCCGCGAATCAGCCAGGATTCGCTCCTCTGCAACTTTCAAATTCGCTGGACATCGAGGCAGTCTATACGTCTATCGGTGTGCAGTTTGAGTATCAAGTTGTGATAGCGCTTGATTTGATTTTCCCTGATATCGGCACTGTGGGTGGTGGCACTGTGTTGAATGTGCATGGTGATAATTTGATTCAATCAGTCGAAGTAGGCTCACATGGATCGCCGTTGATGCCAGGAACTGGATTGCCGGGCCTTGCTTGTCGATTCGGTGCTTCATACACCACGGGTGCGATTCATATTTCTTCTACTATTGTGAGATGCGAGACTCCAAGCTTCCACGTGGCTCTATCAGATCAAAGTTTGGTTGTAGATGTGTCGCTCGACGCCACGGAATGGGTCGGATCGCAGTTAGCGTTTGAGCCTATCGGCGACGTTGAAGTATCCTCCATCTCTCCCTCCGCCGGTATGCGTAGTGGCGGGACGACAGTAACCATCGCTGGTTATTTCTCAGCCGACATACCCGTGTGGTGCAAGTTTGGCTCCATTGGTCCTATTCAAGCTGCCATCCATGGAGACGGAAGCATTCGCTGTAAATCGCCTGCCAAAGTGGCAGGCGATATTCCCGTCGCTATTTCGCGCGGCAACGCGCTCGACTTTGCGTTCGATTACGTAAACAGCATATTTAAATTGTAGAATTTAGCGCTTAGAGCAATCTAGATTAGCAGTGTTACAAAATCATGTGTTTCCTACATCGCGTTTGATAGTTTCTAGACGCATAATGTGTCTCGACATTGACAGATTCAGTCACGCCACTTCACCACGCTCGTGATTCGCACGGGACGAAAGACGCTATTGACAGCGACTTCGTAACCATGACTCTTCGATACGCTTCTCTAGCTTTGATTTTCGTCTGCTTCGCCTCCGTTATCTCACGAGTACATGGCCAAAGCGCTGCGTGTCCAATTAACGCTTCGCGGATCAATCTCGCGGGCATCGCAGAGGCGTGCAATGTACAGAGACCGGATTTGTGCAAATCTTGTATATGTTTCTTAGGGAATGCGATCAACGATGCCGGCTACGATGTTCGATCGCCCGATTTTAACATCGATGCTTGCGCGCTTGATAATCTTGGAGTCCTATTGGATGCCGGAGCAACGTTATCGGCATTTGTGAAGGTTTCGAATTGCCCTCGGGACGCAACTATGTTTGAGTGCGTAAATGGGCAAAATCCACCACCACCGCCATCAGCTCCTTCTCCTGGTATTCAGCGCGCGCCACCGATTCCTCCAGATTGGCTTCGAAGTGGTGATAACTCGAGTGTCAGCCAAACGTTTGCAAATCTTGAAACAAACGTTACAACTGGATCTAGCGGTAGAGATATTTCCAAGGGCATCGTTGCGACGCTTTCAACTCTTGCCGTCCTCATGTTTATAGGGCTTATTTCTGTTTTTGTCGCTATGCGGTGCAGAGCTCGAAGAAAACTTGAGATGGAAGGTGCTTACATCGAAAGCTTGCTCGAGAGCAAGTTTCCATTTACGTTGGAAATGAAAGATGTTGTTTGCACCTTACCCAACGGTCGCGTCGTAGTAAATACACTTACGGCATCAGTCGACTCGGGTAGTCTCGTCGGGATTTTAGGACCGTCTGGATGCGGAAAGACGACGTTAATGAACGCCATCCAGTATGGAGAGCTGTTGTCGAAGGGGTCGATTCTTATTGATAACGAAGCAATCGACACAAAACGCGATCGCATTGCCTGCGTCCCGCAAGACTCATACGCGGAGCTGGTTGCAAATCTCACAGTTCGTGAGACCGTCAGGGTTTCAGCTCGATTACGTCTCCCCTGGTTCTTGTCTCGAGCAGTGATAGATCGTATGACAGATGAAACGATTGAAACACTGGGACTGGCTTTGTGCACTGATTCAAAAGTTGGCAGTCCTATGAAACACACGCTGAGTGGCGGAGAAGCGCGCCGCGTATCGATTGCTACTGAGCTCGTCGTAGATCCCCGCGTGATTCTTCTCGATGAGCCAACAACTGGATTAGATGCCTTTACGTCGTCACGAGTAATCGCGACGTTGCGAGACCTCTCACGCCAAGAGAAAATTGTCATAGCGACGGTGCATCAGCCATCCACGAAAAGTTTGCAAATGTTTGACTTTTTGATTGTTTTGAGTCAGACAGGCGAGCCAATGTGGACTGGTTCTCTAGCTTCTTTGGAAGACGTGCTCATAAGAGCCGAAATGCAAGCGCCGTTGGGAAGTTCAACAGCGGAGTGGGTGCTTGAAATCGCATGCGACTCAGTTTTGCGATCAAAGTTTGCCGCTGCAGTGACCGGCTTGGATAAATCTCAGCGAAATATCTCATCGAAGATCAAAAGAGATCGTAGATCTCACGAAGTTCCAAAGTCAATATTCACGACGATTCAAGTTTTACTTTGGCGAGCTTTAGTTGTCACATGGCGGGATGCAAGGGGATTATTGGCTCATTTCTGCGTGCCTGTCGCCATCGCTCTTATCCTCGGTGGACTGTATTTTAACGTGGACAACAATTTGGAAGGGTTTCAGAATCGGATGGGCGCAACATTTTTTCTGTTGGTATACTTCGGTCTATCTGCCATGAGTCTCATCGATTTACTGAACACAGAGAGATTCGTGGCACGAGCCCAACTTCGTTCGCAATTCTACTCCCATTTTCCATACTTCTTGAGTAAGATTACCACTGACTGGTTGATTCTACGAATGCCTTCTTCGATCGCATGTTCACTGATTTTTTATTTCATGATGGATCTTAGGCGTTCTTTTGGCGCGTTCTTGGTGTTTTTGGGATTCATAGCGTTGTTCATCGTCGTTCAATCGAACATTTGCGCCGCTTTGACGTTTGTTACAAAGAGTACCGGTACCGCAACGTTGGTGAACACCTGCATATTGCTCGTTTCAGCAATATTTTCTGGGTTTTTGATAAACGTGAAGACGATACCAGCCGGTGCGGCTTGGGTCAAGTTCGTTTCACCCTTTTACTACGCATGGTCTGGAATTCTTGCCAGTGAAATGCAAGGAGGCCCGTATCTTTTCAACGCGGACTTCGATGGAGACCGTGTCGTCTTACCGGTATCTGGGCAGACGTATCTCGAAGCTATCGGTGTGAGCTACAATCATGTTCCTCGCAACTTTTATGCGATGCTCGCGCTCGCGGTCGCGACGTTTGTTCTGGCCGCTAGTGCGTTCCGATTCGTGGGCAGAAGTTAGTTTAATGCAACATTAATCGTAATCGCTATTGTCTTGAGGCGAGATGCGCTCTGCCCAAAACACGAGTGTGTCAAAGATGTCTTCGTCGCTCTCGTCTCCATCTTGCTCAGCAGCTTCCTCGGCGGCTTCGAACTCCACTTGACAAACGCTTTGCCATCGAATGATGCTATCCGCCGCCTGTTTTGTGCTCGCTAACACCTCTTGCGGTAACGTCACAATCTGCTTCGCTTTGTCTAATAGCTCGCTCATGCTTTGCATACCTGCAAGTACGACACTTGGGGCACTATCTTTCGCCGTCCGCTCGCATAAAAGTTGAAACACTGAAACGCACAAAGGGAGGCAGTTTTGACAATCTTCAGCGCCAACCCACGGCGTTAATATAAATTCAGTTGCGCGAATAGCGGTCAGCCTTAAGGGCACGGCGCGCGCGGGCGAAGACGCTGCCGCGAGCGCTTCAAGCATCAGTGGCAAGTAAGGCTGTAAGCACCTGACGCCACTGTTGAAGTACTGACCGATTGCCTCCGCAGCGGCCATTTGTTCCTCGACTGCCCCAGTCGTCACGGGGAGACTTGCACGAATTGACGCGCCGTCAACATCTTGTCCGAGTGCGATAACCGCAGCTGACGCCGCATCGATCGCGAACGGCTCGAACTTTTCTTCCAAAGCAACGGCTATTTTACCCAAGCACTCATGGGCGCACTCTCGAGCGACGGTATCGGTCGATTTAAGCGCTGAAGCTGCTGTTTGAAGCAAAAGCTCAACTAAACCCGACGGTGCACGTTCCATGCCCGTGACGCCCAAAATGGTCGCCATGGCTGCTAATGAGCGAGATTGCAACTCCGTTATACCTGAATTCGCATCAATCGATTTCGCACGGGCGAGAAGCAGTGTCAACACCCCGTCTACATATGGATTGAAATAGCACAGCGCGCACTGTGCGACTGCGCCAAAAGATGCGGTTGCTCTCGCCGCTGTTCGCACGTTACCATCCACAAGCTGAGCTTTTAAAGCGACAATGAGCGCCTCGAGAGACGGAATGATTGCTTCACTGACACAGTTATCGCACATTTTCGTCAGCGCAGCATGCGCGGCCCACTGAGAGCTGCGCGTGGAAGACGTGAGCATGTGAACGAGGAGCGAAAACATTTGCTCCGGATACTCGTTGGCAACTTCTGGTTGACAGTGAACAGCAATCATTGAGGCCGCTTCGGTTGCTGCCGCACGAAGTCGAATATCCTGGCTTTGCACCGCTTTGGATAGCTCGGGAAAGAGTACCGGTAAGTGAGACGTGACGCCGGCTCCTTGTGTACCTTCGGTGACCGCTGCGAATGCCTTCCACGCAAGGGCGCTTGCGCCGGCACCTGTGCGCTCGAGTAAGTTTAGCACGGGAGCGACGGTGAAATGATTTGGGAGCGTAGCCGCGAGCGCTCGCAAAGTCGCACGCGCGAGCGCGGCGGACGAGCAGCTTTGCTCGTCCAGCCCTTCGCCTTCGACGTCTTCATCCAAGTCTTCGGCGTCATCCGCCTCCAATGCAATCGTCAACATCGGTGGCACGAGTGCGGCAGCGATAGGACCGCCTTGACCTAACACATGTGGATCGTACTGTAAATCAAGCTGTCCCGCCATGGTTTCTTTCAGCAGTTCGGCATGCTTTTTGGCTAACTTCACACAGATGAGCAGCGACGGCGATCGAACGCGCCCCGCATCCAACTTTGTGTCAGTGGCTAGTCGCAATGCGACTTCTAATATATCAATCAGCACATGTATATTTTGAGCCCCATACAATTCCTCTCGAACGCCGCACAAAGCCGACATCGCGTTCAGCAGCGCGCTGAGCGTTGTTTCGTCGCCTCTGGCAAGCGCCGCGTTTGCGCCTCGCACCAACGTTTGCGCGCACTCCGCCAGCGTCTGTCCCATCCCGTCTTGCAGGCACCAAGACTGCGCTAACTTTGAAATTGCCTCGAGCGCTGCTAATCGTACGCGCGCGTCGACGTCGTCCACACTCCTCACGAACATCCTCAACAGACTTTCGTGGCTGTCTCTCGCTCGTTCGCCCAGCGACGTCGTCAGCGCTCCGTACACCTCCAAGCTCACCTCTCGATGGGTACCGTTCGCCGATTCATACGCGGTTTCCAGAGCCGTCCACAGCTCATCCCATCCCCCTGATTTCGCGCTCATTTGTGCTACGACATCCACGCAATTCCCGAGCGCTCGCGACGTCGCTCGGTCGCTCCGCGTCGCGAGCGCTTCGAGCAACCCGCGTCGCACCCTCGCTTTCGTTTCCTCGTTTTGCGCGTCCCAGTGCGCGCCTAATGCGCTGGCTAACATCACCGCCGCGCAGTGTGCCTCTCTCACGTCATTCGTCGTCAACACGTGCGCCAGAAACTCCTCGATCGATGACGCGTGTGAATGCGCCGCCGCCAACGCGCGTTCGGCATCGCTCAACACTCCGCGCTCGTGCGAATGCGAATGCGATTGCGAATGCGATGCCACCGCGGCGATGGCGCGCGCAAAGTCCATCGATCAAATCGTTCGCCCGTTCGAAACGTGCGACGCGAATGCAAATGACGACGTCGACGATGAGTGGTGACACTCACGGCTGATTAATGGCATGAATGAACGATGAATGAATGAATCACGTTCTTCGCGCCGCACTTCTCGCCCCGCGGTGTCGCGCGCCGCGCGCGCGAAGTGCGCGTCCTCGCGATGATGGCTTTGAAATCATCCACGTCGCTCGCGCACTCGGGTTGTGCGCGCGCGACGCGTGCGAATGCGAATGCGACCGCGCGACCGCGCGCCGTCGCGCGTCGCGCGTCGCCCATAGTGCACGAGCTCGCGTTGAGCGACACCGAGGCGCTGACGTACGGGTCACTCGCGCTCGTCATCGGATCGATCGGGTTCTTCGTCTACCGCGCGTTCGGGTCGTACGTCTTCGGGCCGTCGGCGTCGGCGTCGCACATCTTAGTGAAAGATGAAGCGCGCGCGCTCGCGCTGAAACAGGAGATCGAACTCGACGTCACGCGAGGGGCGCCGTTGCAAAAGGCGTTCGCGCGCGTCGCCGAGCGCGACAGCACGTGTCCATCGGCGAAGAAAGGCGGGGATTTAGGGACGTTTAAACCCGGTCAGATGGTGAAGGAGTTCAACGACGTGGTGTTCAACGCCCCCGTGGGCGTCGTTCAGGGTCCGGTGAACACGCAATTCGGTTCGCACTTGATTTTAATCACCGCTCGGGATGACGCGTGAGCCGTCGCCTCGAATCGTTCTATGCGCCGACGTCCGTTGTCGTGCTCTCGCCTGCGCTGCGCTATCGCCGGTCTCACTCGCGCGATTCATCGTTCGCGCGCGCGCGCGACATTTCGCGAGCGCCACCGCGTTACGTCGTCATCGTTCGGTGTCGTCGCGTTGACGCTGTATCGCATCGTCCTCGTTCGATGTCCCTCGCACGTCGTTCGATTTCGTTCGCATTTCGTTCGAAGTCGCTCGCCCATCGCTCGCCCGTCGGTTGCATTTCACACGGATTTCGTTCGGATTTCACACGGATTTCATTCGGATTTCATTCGCATGTCATTCGGATTTCATTCGGATTTCATTCGGATTTCATACGGATTTCATTCGGATTTCAGTCGGATTTCAGTCGCATTTCATTCGCATTTCATACGGATTTCATACGGATTTCACACGGATTTCAGTCGCACGTCCCCCCCCCGTCGACGGACGTCGACGTCGACGTCGTGCTCCACCGACCGATCACTCGTGGTCGTCCCGTTGAATCCTCACTCGTCGTCGACCAGTCGATCGTCCGTCGTCGCCACCTGGCCACCACTCGAGCGCGCGGCCTCGAAGGCGAGCGCGCGTGTGGATAGATAGCGCTCGCGCGTTCGTCGTCGTCGTCTATCGCGTCGGTCGATCGAGCGCATCACACGCGCGCGCGCGATCGCGGCACGCGTCGACGTCGATGACGCTCGCGACGACGCGTGCGACGACGACGAAGACGAGCGCGCGAGCGCGCGCGCGACGCGAAGCTTGGGGGTATGGACGACGGCGAGGCGACGGCGGCGCGCGCGTCGCGTCGAGCGCGAAACGCGCGCGAGCGGTGACGGAAGCGAACGCGAGTTTCGAGGCGATGCGAACGCCGCTCGCCGGGGATTGGGCGCGACGACGCGTGATTGATGGATCGCTGTTAGCGACGCCGATGTCACGCGCGAGGCGATCGCCCGAGGATGTGATTAGAGAAAGGAACGGGTACGAGGTGGAGCAACGCGCGCTCGAGGCGTGCGTGAGAAGACAACTCGCACAGGAGTACGTACCGAAGATTAATGTGCCGAGCGGGACGTTGGATAGCGCGTATGAGAGGTGCCGCGAGGTCACGGCGGAGTACGCGAAGACGTTTTATATGGGGACGAAGTTGATGACGCCGGAGAAGCAACGGGCGATTTGGGCCATTTACGTGTGGTGCCGACGCACGGATGAGTTAGTGGATGGACCGAACGCGTCGCACATCACCCCTGAAGCACTCGATCGATGGGAAGAACGATTGGAGGCGATCTTTGAGGGCAAACCCATCGACGTGATCGATGCGACGCTGTGCGACACTCTGGCGAGGTTTCCGGTGGATATCCAGCCCTTTCGGGATATGATTGACGGCATGCGCATGGATCTTGTCAAACCGAGATACGAAACGTTCGATGAGCTTTATGAATACTGCTACCGCGTAGCGGGTACGGTGGGCTTGATGTCCATGCCCATCATGGGTTGCGACGAAGACTTCAACGGTGATATTAAAAAGGTGTACAAAGCCGCGTTGGCGCTCGGGTTGGCTAATCAGTTGACAAATATTCTTCGCGACGTCGGTGAGGACGCGCAAACTCGCAACCGCATCTATGTGCCTTTGGAGGACTTGAGAAAGTTTGGCATAACTGAGCAAGAAGTTTTACGAGGAATGTTCAACGCGTCTACTGGTCAAGTGGATGACCGTTGGAAGGCTTTTATGAAGTTTCAAATTGAGCGTGCGCGCGTAGTCTTCAAGGATGCTGAGGACGGAGTCAATTGCTTGCATAAAGACGCGCGCTGGCCGGTTTGGAGTGCGTTGGATGTGTACCGCAACATTTTAGATGCGATCGAGGCGAACGGCTACAACAACTTCAACCAACGCGCGTACGTTCCCAAGGCAAAAAAGTTTCTCATGTTACCTCAGAGCTATTTCAAGGCTCAAAAAGCAACGACCAGCTAGAACGCGCGCATCGCTGCTTAAGGCGACGAACAGTGTAATTTGCTACATTCATTTCTTCATTTTTATTCTGATATTCTATTATTCATCATCGTTTACTGGGGGCGGGGCGAGAGCGAGAATCAGCGTTTGATTGAGGCGGCTCGGGTCCGCCGCACTTTACGCATCGAAACTGCTTCGGCGCCGGTAGGTCATCTTTGATCCCCATGCATCGAGTGTGTACCCAGATTTCGCACTTATCGCACGCAATCATGCGCTCTCCATCGTCGTCTCCAGTGCCGCACATGCATTTTACCGTCCATTGCTCCAGACCTCCCTGGTACCTAAACTCGCTGTCGAGGTCAGCGCCTTCGCCGTAAACTTCAATACGAGCGCCGCTGATCTTGCGCCAACCGAGCCGGGTTTTATCGCTGATGCCCTCGTATCCTTTGACTTTTGCCACTTTGAACTTGACCAAGACGACGTAGAGATCACTGAATGCCTTCGCAGCGACGCGCTTCAGATCTCCAAGCGTCGGATCGCTTGGAAGGAAAATCATCTCCGGTGGTGGCTTTGTTTCCGTGCCTAAACGCCGACGAGCTTTACCGACATTGGACCCCAAACCACTCAGGAGTGGGCCTTGGTTGCGGGTATCGATGACGGCGGTGACCAGGATGCGAATCGCTTTTTGGCTGTTCGCCGCAGGTTTCGCCAGCTTACTCGCCGGCGTGCTGTCGAGTAAATCCTCCACGGATGTGTAACACTTCACGAACTGCTTGGTATCTAGCAAAGCGCGCGCCGCGTCGATAAGCGGCGCACCCTTACACGTCACGCGCTGACCAGCTTCGTGTTGCAGCTGCGCTGGTCGGTAGGTCTCTAAAACGTCATGGTACAGCGCGAGAAGATCTTCGTCGACTTCAGCCGCGGAGAGCGCCTCAAACGAAGTCGCCATAACACGTCGCGTTTTTCGCTTGGCGAGAGCTGGCGTCGTCGTCAGAATCGAATCCTCACGCTCGTCGCGTTCTTGCGTGACATCTCGACTCTTCGTGAGCATTTCAAGTGAAAACTCGGTATCGTTCCCCTTTTCACGTCTTCGCACGATGCCGCGTTCAAAGCCGCCGGGTAACACGACGGTTCGATCGATGGCGGCTCTCAAAACGTGATCCAACAGTGCGGTGTCGCTGATCCCTTTCTCTCTCGTGCGACTGCGTACTTCTGCCTTACTCAACCACTCGTTTCGACTTCTGTATAACGCTAAGACGCACGCATTGGCGGCAACGTTCAAGTTCTTATCGCTCCAATTCGTCCCCACGTTCGGCGCGTTGCGCGTCATTCGACCGCGAGCGTTCCATTGTACCATGGGCGCGCTCGGAACGTTGATTTTTTTCAAATCTTCGCCGTTTGTTGAGTGACCATTACTGTCTTTCATCTTCTTAATCGACGCTGGTGATAGATCATCGGGCGGCGGACGTTTCGCCAACTTGGGTGATTCAAACTTGCTGCGCGTCAATCCATTTTCCGTTTTACCGCCAACAATTTTTGTCCCGGCGAGAACGGCAGCGACACCGTGCGTCGCAAGCGTCTCTGGTCGCCGTCGTCCCTCCTTTACGGCGCGTCGAATATCAGTTTGAAGCTGTAAGACGTTGCTGACTAGATCACCGAGCGTCTTCATCACGACTCCTTGTTTTTCAAAAATCCTCGTGTACTTTTCCACGAGGTCCAACATGTCCTCTGCCTCGTCCTTGTCCATTAATGCTCGCACCAACGCAAAGTCGCTACGAAGTTGCTTGAGTGGAAATTTTCGTAAATCATCCGCCGCGCGCTTATGAGTCATCGGCGTGTTGCCAAAGCTTCCCTTGCCGAAAGTGTAACCGTACGTGCCGTACCACGTGACGCCACACGCGACTGGGTTTAACAATCGATATTCGACTCCGTACTTTTGACTGACATCTTCCACGCTCACCTCGCGCGCTCGCAGAGTGTAGCAAATGCGCTCCCACAAACCCATGAGCTGCGTGCCACTGAGTGCGACGCTTCCAGCTTCACGTCCATTAATGCGCTTAAGATGCCCAAAACCGTTCGCGTGGAGTTCCCCATGTAACAAGTGCGTTTGGTGATCCAAAATTGAACACTCTTTGTCGACGTCGCCACACACCGAACACTTGCGGTCGTTCGCGTTCACCGCGCAGCAGCACAGCTGGCAAATTCGTTTACCCTGTAACTCAGGTTTGTTTTTCGCGCGAAAATCTGTGTGTACGATGAAATGATACTGCTTCTTGTTCACCGGATGGTGCACCCAACCGATGCAGCGGCAGTTGTCGCAGTGCGCGCGTTCGCTCTCTTCCACCGTTTCCTCGTAGATGCGGAGCATGGTTTGATGAGGCGTTCCTTTGGCAAGCAACACGGAATATCCCATAATTCCAACTTCGGTGTACTTTCCATCGCAAGTGGCGTAGCGATTGAGAAACGATTTGATGTTATCACGAAACGGTCCGCCGTATTGGGCTTCCCTACCAATCCACGGCGTCGGCTCTCGAGGCGCGTCCCGTCGCGACCACGTCGTTGGTACTGATTTCTTCGACTCAACAGCTTTTTTCACCGGCAATCGCGATTCTTTCACTTCTTCATCTCCCGTCCCTCGCTTCGTCGTCGTCGCGCCGTCCCCGTTACGTCGTCTCGATTCGCTCGTCTCCTCGCTCGTCTCCTCGCTCGTCCCTTCGCTCTCGCTCTCGCTCTCGCTCTCGCTCTCGCTCTCGCTCTCGCTCTCGCTCGTCTCCTCGCTCGTCTCCTCGCTCGTCCCTTCGCTCTCGCTCTCGCTCTCGCTCTCGCTCTCGCTCTCGCTCTCGCGCGCATCCTCCTTCGTCGCGCTCGTCTCTCCCGCTCTCGCCCTCGTGTTCGCGTGCGTGTTCGATCGTCTAAACCCCCAATTCGCCGAAGTCAGCGCTTCGACGACGCGTTCGACGAACCACGCCTTCGCGCGCGCGTCCTCGCTCGCGCCCGTCGTCGCTTTCGCGTTCGCGCTCGCCCCTTTCGTCGCGCGCGCGTTTCCCAGACTTTTCATCTCTCGTCCTTCCCACGCCCGTCGTCGTCGTCCGTCGTCGTCCTCGTCGTGCTCTTCGTTTGCGTTTTCCCTCGCGCTCGTCGTCCTCGCCGTCGTCGTCGTCAAAGTCGCTTTCGACGTCGAACGCGTCGACGACGACGACGGCGCGATCGATCGCGCCATCGATCGCCGTCGGCGTCGACGCGAGACGCGCGCGAGACGCGCGGCGAGGACACGGAGTCGGTCGTTCGATCGAACGTCGACGGACCCGTTCGCGCGTGGTCGATCGACGAAAGCGAACGACTCGAGTCGCGTCGAGTCGAGTCGAGTCGTTCGTTCGTTCGTTCGTTCGTTCGCGTCGCGTCGATCGAGTCGTTCGCGTCGCGTCGCGTCGAGTCGATCGAGTCGATCGCGTCGATCGCGTCGATCGCGTCGATCGA
>Ga0222712_10003210_pt1 | contig 18019 bp, 13 predicted proteins | sample C33_657DmetaG_FD_165043 | JGI IMG/M metagenome (GOLD analysis project Ga0222712, IMG submission 165043) | Estuarine water microbial communities from San Francisco Bay, California, United States - C33_657D | ecosystem: Environmental > Aquatic > Marine > Unclassified | place: USA: California...
AAAAACAATTCCATTACCAGCCTGAAAAAGGATCAGATGAACAATGCATTTGATTTTGCTGGTCTTTATGATACCATGAGTCTTTCCAGCTCCCAGTTCCGGATGAACATGAGGGTTGATCAATTCATCCCTATGGGGCAACATGCTACCATACGTGCTGGCTTACAGGCTGGCTGGATCAATGGAAAAAAACTTTTTCTCAATGAACTTTTCCAATTGGGAGGGATCAGAACGTTGAGGGGATTTGACGAGGAAAGCTTTTATGCCAGTGAATTTGCCATTGCAACAGTTGAGTACCGGTACCTGATTGGCAGCTCCTCCTATTTGTTTTCCTTTCTAGATGCTGCCCATCTGGGCCGAAAATCCATTCAGGGAAATATGCAAGGAAAATATGCAGGAGTGGGGGTTGGGCTTGCTTTGGAAACCAAGGCCGGTCTCTTCAATTTGGCGTATGCGGCGGGGAAAAACAAGGACCTCCCATTTAATTTTCGGGAGTCTAAAATTCATTTTGGATTTGTTAGTCTGTTTTAGTTGATCCAAAGAACTAATTTTGCTGTGCAATATGTACAGGTTCAAACATCTCATGTTTATCCTTTTCCTGCTGGGCATGATATCTGCATCTGCCCAGGAGTCAGATGTTGCTGTTCCTGAATTGATTTCTGCCAACATTGACAGCCTGATTGCAGACTCTGTTAAAAAAGCATTCATCCTCAACCACCGCCCCATTGATGCTGCTGAGCTCAACAGTATTGAACTCAGCCAGGCCAAAGGGTTTTATGGCAACTTTGTTTCTACATACATCGATAAAGTTGAATTTTACAAGGCCAATGCCCAGGCTTCCGGGCAGTTTATTTCCAAGAGAAATCCCCCACGCCTGGAGTGGGTGTTTTACAGCTTTGCTTTGTTGTTTTTGTTTCTCTCCCTGATCAATGCATTTTTTAGCAGTTATCTTCAAAAAGTATTTCGGGTATTTGCCAATGAAGGGTTTGTGTACAGACAGGCCAAAGACCAAATGACGCAGTCGCCGCTTGCCGCCATGCTGATGAACCTTTTGTTTATCTTGTCTGGAACCATTTTTGTTTTTTTTGGGTTGGGGGGAAATCTGATTTTTACAGGCGCAGAACGCTGGCAATCAATGGGATTGATACTTGTTTTCCTCTTCGGTGTTTACCTCTTCAAATTTCTGTTCCTGCAGTTTATGGGGTGGATATTCAATTTGAGAGAATCCTTTGATGGGTATGTTTTCATCGTATTTCTCAACAACAAGATTGCAGGTATTTTGATGTTGTTTGCTTCATTCCTGATGGCTTTTGCTGATCCTGGTTCAGGTTTTTTAGTATTTAGGTTCTGCTTGTTTTTGCTGGGTATTATTTTTATTGTTCGATTGATCAGGGGATTCCAGGTTTTTTCCAAACAGGCTAGATTGGGCATATTCAACTTTCTTCTGGCTGTCATTTCCCTTGAAATTCTACCATCTGCCGTGGTGCTGAAATTCATCTCAAGAAGTTTCCAATTTTTATGGGGGGGCTACTTGTAAAATGAAATCCGGCACTGTAAATACATCAATTTTGTATAATTTTGTATAATATCAGCGCAAGCCATGGTCAAAAACGGAAAGAAATCGGAAGGTGAAAAGAAGGCTGTCAAGCGGATTCTCATCACCCAACCCAGACCCGAATCCATCAAATCGCCCTATTTCGAATTGGCTGCCAAGCACAGTGTAGAAATGGAATTCATGCCTTTTATTCAACTGGAGGCCATCCCATCCAAAGATTTCAGGAAACAAAAAATTGATATATCTGGCTATTCTGCTGTTATTCTCACAAGTAAAAATGCCATTGATCATTTCTTTCGTCTTTGTGAGGAAATGAAGGTTACGGTTTCTCCTGACACCAAATATTTTTGCATCAGTGAGTCTGTTGCACTCTATCTTCAGAAGTTCATCCTGTACAGAAAGCGAAAGGTTTTCTTCAGTGCTGACGGAACAAACAAAGGGCTATTTGATGCCATCAACAAGCACAAGGAAAATGAGAAATTCATTTATCCTTGCTCCGAGAACCAGCAGGACAATGAAATCGTTGGCTGGTTGAAAAATCACCAATGCGAGTTTGTGAATCCTTATATGTACAGAACAATCAGTTGCGACATCAAGTCCAGGATTTCTGCACATGATTTTGATGTGATCTGTTTTTTCACTCCAAGTGGCGTGAAAAGTCTTTTGGAAAATTTTCCCGGATTTACCCAAAACGGAACTTTCATTGGGGCATTTGGGAGCAATACTTCAAAGGCCATCGAAGACGCCGGTCTCAACCTGCAAATCAAAGCCCCAGACCCTCAGGTGCCTTCAATGGTAGCGGCCCTCGAGAAGTTTCTTACGGACCGGAAGAAAGCCAAATGACTTTATAAACACAACAATACGGCCCCGGAATTCCGGGGTTCTTTTTTATGAACCATAGCAACCGTCTCATCAACGAAACCAGTCCTTATTTACTGCAACATGCCCATAATCCAGTTGATTGGTATGCCTGGGGTGATGAGGCACTTCAGCAGGCCACAAAAGAAGACAAACCTATTCTCGTGAGCATTGGTTATGCAGCCTGCCATTGGTGCCATGTCATGGAGCGGGAGAGTTTTGAAGACATCCAAACGGCAGCCTTGATGAACCAGTATTTTATTTGCATCAAGATTGACAGGGAGGAAAGGCCAGACCTGGATCATTTTTTCATGGATGCCCTGCAGGCCATAAGTGGCAATGGCGGCTGGCCCCTGAACATGTTTCTGACCAGCGATGGTAGGCCATTTTATGGGGGTACTTATTTTCCTCCCCAAAGCATGCACAACCGGATCTCATGGAAGGAGGTACTGGTCCAGATTCATGGGGCCTACCAAAAAAGAAGGGCAGATATTGAGGAGCAGGCGAACAACCTGATTGAGCATCTCCAAAAAGCAAATACCCTCAAATCCAACAGCCGCTTTCAAATATCCCAGGAGGAGATGTTTACCCAGCAGCAAACCCAGAAAATATTCAGCAACATCATGGGAGCAGCAGACCAGGTCGAGGGTGGATTTGGCAATGCTCCCAAGTTTCCCCAAACCTATACCATTCAGTACCTCCTTCGATATCATCATTTCACCGGCAACATAGAGGCCTTGGAACAGGCAACACTGAGCCTGAAAAAAATGATGCGGGGTGGCATTTATGACCAGCTGGGCGGAGGTTTTTGCCGTTATTCTACCGATGCAAAATGGCTGGCACCTCATTTTGAGAAGATGGCATATGACAATGCCTTGCTGCTCCTGGTGTTGGCTGAAGCATTTCAACTCACCGCAGACCCTGAGTACAAAAGGGTTGCTGAGGAAACCATTGGTTTTATACAAAGGGAATTGCAGTCTGAAAAAGGTGGCTTTTATGCCGCATTGGATGCAGATAGTGAAGGGGAGGAAGGAAAGTTTTATACATGGAGTAAAAAAGAATTTGAGCAAATCCTTGGAGTGGATGCCCCAGCAATAGCGGCATTGTATGATGTGACCGAACATGGGAACTGGGAAGACGTGAATATCCTGCACATGCAAAAAAGCATTCAGGAATGGGCAAATGATGTCGGACATTCTGAGGAGGAGGCATTAAACATACTGTCAGTAGCCAAGGAAAAACTGATGGCTTGCCGCAGCAAAAGGGTGAGACCGGCTACCGATGACAAAATTATTTTGGGCTGGAATGCACTGCTCAATCAAGCCCTTTCAAAGGCCGGACAAGCATTTGGCAGAGAGGATTGGATCGCCATTGCAGCCCAAAACATGGCATTTTTGTTGAGCAGTTTTGAGAGCAGAACAAATGGTCAGCTCCTGCATACGCACAAAGCGGGCATATCAAAATATCCAGCATTTTTAGACGATGTGGCTTATCTCATCCAGGCACTTCTTTTTCTGTACGAGCCGACAGGGGAGCTGTTGTATCTTGAAAAGGCAAGAGGGCTGATGCGCTATGCCATCGACAGTTTTAGCGATGAAGACCAACTGTTTTTCTACTATACCCCCAATTTCCAGGCTGATATCCTGGTCAGGAAAAAAGACCTCTATGACGGAGCCATCCCCAGTGGAAATTCAATCATGGCCTGGAATCTTCACCGATTGGGACTGCTGTTCGATCAGCCGGAATGGCGGAAAAGGGCAGAAATGATGCTGGAAACGGTCAAGGATGCAGCCGTAAAATATCCTACATCTTATGGTATTTGGTCCAATTTGCTCCTGGAATTCACCCAGGGAACCCATGAAATCCTTGTGCTTGGCCCCCAAGCCTTTGCCATGGGCAAGGCATTGCTGTCTCATTTTGTTCCCAACAAGGTATTCATGGCGGCATCGGAGGCAACAATGGGTTATCCTTTGATGGAAGGCAGGCTGTCTGCACCTGATACCCGTATTTTCATCTGCCGGAACTATGCTTGCAGCCTGCCTTTGACAAGCCTCGAGGAGACCATGACCCTTCTCTTAACAAAAAGATAGGGTTTAAAAGGCAATATGACCGGTAAATATCCGTTTTTGACGATTATGGCCGGATGTTTCCGGCTTGTTAAAATTTAGATTATTAAGGGGTTAGGTTAAAAATTGATACCTTTTTTTAATATATATTTGTTGATATGCTCACAAAACCAGCAATAAAGATGAAAGGCAATTTTCTGTACGTAATGGGATTGTTGTCACTCGGACTGTTCATGACCGGGTGTGGAAAATCAGGCAAATCAGGCGGATCAGTTGGTGATGGCCAGTTGCACGGTGTTTCCCTGGGAGGAAAATACGTAATGCCAAAGCCTCCTGGCATGATTTATGTCCCCTCAGGAACCTTTCACATGGGTCCTTCTGATGAAGACATCAGCTATGCATTCACTGCGAGAAACAAGCAGGTGTCCATCAATGGATTTTGGATGGATGCAACTGAGATTACCAATGATGAATACCGCCAGTTTGTTTTTTGGGTAAGGGATTCCATCGCAGGAAGTATTTTGAATTTCAAGAAAAATGCTCCTGATGGATCCAGTGCGATTGACTGGGCCAAGGTAAGAACCATCAAGTGGGCAGATCCAAAGATCCAAGAGCAATTGAGTGCTTTGATTGTAACACCCGACAATAGGATCAATGGCAGAAAAGAACTGGATGCCAAGAAAATCATCTACCACTCTGAGTGGTTGGATTACAAAGAAGCTGCCCAAAGGGAAAATGCTGACAAGCCTAGGTCTAATTTTGTTGTGAAAAAAGATACTCCCATTTATCCTGATACCTTGGTTTGGATCCGTGATTTTTCTTACTCGTACAATGAGCCGCATGCTAAAAAATATTTCTCTCATCCAGCCTATGGTGGTTATCCTGTGGTCGGTGTAAGCTGGAAGCAAGCAACAGCTTTCACTGAATGGAGAACACATTACCTCAATTCATTTTTAGAAAGGTCAAAGCGCATGACAGAATCAGACTTCAGGCTTCCTACAGAGGCTGAGTGGGAATATGCTGCGCGTGGTGGTCGCTCACAGGTTCCTTTCCCCTGGGGTGGTCCATACCTGCGGAACAAGAAAGGATGTTTGTTAGCGAATTTCAAACCAGGTCGCGGCAACTATCCAGAAGATGGTGGAATGTATACGGTAAGGGCTGACGCCTATTGGCCCAATGATTTTGGTCTATACAATATGGCAGGCAATGTTGCTGAGTGGACCTCTTCCCTCTACTATGAAGGGGCGTACAATTTCCAGCATGACATGAACCCTGACATCAGGTGGAATGCAAAAGACAATGATCCTCCCAGGATGAAAAGAAAAGTGGTGCGTGGCGGTAGTTGGAAGGATATCGGTTTTTTCCTTCAAAATTCAACAAGGAATTATGAATACCAGGATACGACCAAATCCTATTTGGGCTTCCGTTGTGTAATTGATCTTCCTCCAATGCAGACCAAACGCTAAACTTCTTTTATACCCAAACTTACTTCAATAAAAATTCATTTTATGTCATCATCCAACTCCTCTTCAACGTTCGAGAAATATGTAAACATTTTTGTTAGCGTAGGTGCTGCTGTAGTAATTTTTGGCGCCTGGGCAAAAATCCTCCATAAATCATTTGCAGATATCATGCTCACTGTCGGCCTTTTGACAGAGGCGGTCATTTTCCTTGTATATGCATTTTTGGAGATGAAAAAACCTGTTACTCCTGAGGCAGCTGTTGCAACGGGTGGTGCCAGTGCTACTCCGGGTGCTGATTTGCTGAAAGAAACCATTGAAAAATACCTGGATACCGATCAGCTCACCAAATTGAATGGAAACTTTTCAAAGTTCAATTCAACCGTTCAGGGTATGGCTTCAATGGGTGATGTTGCTGCGGCTACGTCTGAGTTTGCAGGAAAGACCAAAGAGGCAACTGCAGCACTGAATATCATGAAAGATGCTTACGCGAATGCAGCCGGTTCTGTTCAGCAGTTCAATACGGCTGCGGAGGGTTCAAAAGCTTTCCATGAGCAGGTACAGTCTCTGACCAAGAACCTCGGTTCATTGAACAAAATGTATGAGTTGGAATTGCAGGATTCAGGCAACCACATCAAGGCCATGAATGCATTCTATGACAACCTGATCAAGGCCAGCCAGGCCATGCAGGGTAGTGTGGATGATGCCAAGAAAACGCAGGAACAAATTGCCTTGCTTGCAAAAAATCTTGGTAGCCTGAACAGCGTTTATGGCAACATGCTCTCAGCCATGCAAGGCCGTGGTTAATGGCCAGTTCACCTGAATTCTAATCTTTAAACTCATTTATTTATATGTCACTACCTAAAGAACCGAGGCAGAAAATGATCAACATCATGTATTTGGTGTTGACTGCACTGCTGGCTTTGAATGTGTCTGCTGAAATCCTTAATGCATTTAAGGTGGTAGACAATAGCCTGAGGGAGTCGAACAATGTTTTGGCCACTTCCACAAGTGGTATTTATACCAGCCTTGGAGAAATGCTTAAAGATCCAAAATCCGCTGAAAAAGCCGGAATATGGAAGCCCAAGGCCGATCAGGTAAAAGCCATTGCTGATGAAGCCTATGGTATTTTGGAAAAATACAAGCAGGCATTGAAAGAGGAGTCTGACCTGGATCCAACCAATGGTTCTTTCCGGGAAGACAATATTGATGCATCAACCAGGTATTTTGACACAAAAGGGAATGGTAAGCCTTTGTACGCGTCACTGGAGAATTTCAAGAAAAAATTGCTGGCAGTAGATCCTGAGATGACAGCCCAGATCGGATCAAAACTTCCATTGAGTCTTGAAATTCCAAAATCTGCCGCAGGCAATGTTTCTACTGGCGATAAAGTAAAGGACTGGGTCAACAATTATTTTCACATGACGCCAACCATTGCGTCTTTGACGATCCTTAGCAAGTTTCAAAACGATATCAAAAATTCAGAGAACCTGGCAGCAACTTTTTGTGTCAACCAAGTAGGTGCTGTGAAGTTGATCATGGACAAGTTCGAGCCATTGGTGGGAACAAGTTCTACCTATCTGATGCCCGGTGAGGAAATGATAGTTACTGCGGGTCTTGGCGCTTTCAACTCTAATGTGAAGCCAGTCGTTAACATCGACGGAGCAAGCATTCAGGTCAATGCCAATGGTGTAGCTGAGAAGAAATTCAATGTTGGTGGATCAGGTTCCAGGAGCATGAATGTCAGTGTGAGTTTCGTTGATCCCAATACTGGCGAAAACAAAACGATTTCAAAGAAAATAGATTACACAGTTGGTTCTCCTTCGGGTATTGCCGTCTCTCCTGACAAGATGAATGTGCTCTACATTGGAGTTGACAATCCCGTTACCATCACTGCTGGTGCAGGAAGTGAAAAAGTTTCGGCCCAATTCAGCGGTGGAAGCATTTCAAAGGCTGGTGGGAATAAATACACCGTCAAGCCTGGTCAAGGAATGTTTGGTGAGCATACCATAACCGTTTTGGTTGAAGGAAAATCTGCAGGTAAGGTTACTTTCCGTGTGAAACAGCTCCCCGATCCTGTGGCATATGTGGGGAACCTTAAACCAGGCAATGTTCCATCGGCATCATTCAAGGCCATGGGCGGTGTAATTGCGAAGTTGCAGGACGCAGAATTTGATGCTCCTTTTGAAGTCGTAAGTTATAAAATTGGCGCAGCAGGAACAGGTGGTGATTTTGTCCAACTCGATAACCGTGGATCCAGGTGGACTGGAGATGCTGCGGGATTGGTAGGACGTTTGAAACCCGGATCACTGGTGGCCATTACAGATATAGTTGTCAAGGATCCAGGTGGTAAATCACGTGTATTGCCTACAAGCATCACATACATTCTTAAATAAAGCATTAAAAAAGTCTATAATGAAATTATCTTCATTCAAAGGGTTGTTTTTGGTTTGTTTGTCTACATTCATTGTATGTCAGGGTGTTGAAGCACAAGCAAAAAAGAAGACTACCACTGCTCCTAAAAAGACTACAGCTAAGCCAGCGGCAAACAAGCCGGTTGCCAATACACAGGTACTTGACGCCAATGTTACTCCAATGCCTGTTGACACTGTAAAGCCTGCGCCACCCCCACCACCTAAAGATCCATTTGCATTTGATTCTGTGAGGATGTCACTGCGTTCAGATGCTGCAGTAGATAGGAATCTTGTAAAAAGTCGTACTCCATTGTCGTATGAGCATATCCGCGAGGATGATGCCTGGTACCGTGAGCGTGTTTGGAGGGAAATTGACATCCGCGAAAAAATGAACCTCCCTTTCCGTTATAAGGCCGAAGACGATAACGGGAATCAGCGTTTCATTAGCATACTGTTGCGTGCCATTAAAAAAGGAGACGTAACTGCATTTGATCCCAATGTTGACGATCGTTTTACAACGCCAATGACTGTGGCCAAAGTAGGTGAAGTTATTTCTGGGAGGTGTGATTCTGTTCAGGTAATTGATTGGGCAAAAGATCCTACTGGTTCAAAAGGAATCATGAAAGATTCTCTGGTTTGCAAGGAGTTCAATCCTGATGACATCATGAAGTTCCGCATAAAAGAAGAGTGGGTTTTTGACAAGGAATCTTCAAGGATGGTCACCAGAATTTTAGGCATCGCTCCCATAAAGACCTACACAGATGATCAGGGTAATGTATTGGGTGAATCCCCCATTTTTTGGGTGTACTATCCAGACCTGCGTCCGGTATTGTCAGTTTACGAAGTGTACAATGGCAAGAATTTTGGAGCCAGAATGAGTTGGGAAGAACTTTTCGAAAGCCGTTATTTTGCAAGCTATATTGTAAAATCTTCCATTGAGAATCCTTACGATATGTTTATCAAGCAGTACATCAAGGATGATATCATGAAATTGCTTGAGGGTGAAAATATCAAGAACAAGATCTTCAATTTCGAGCAAGACCTTTGGTCTTTCTGATCCAGATCTATATCTTTTAAAATGGGCTGTACATACAGCCCATTTTTATTTGCTGAAATGTCTGCTAATCAAGTTTGCTTTTTTACTGCCAACAAGTTCTGTCAATTCCTCCATGGTGGCTGAACGGATGTTCTTGACCGATCTGAAGCGGTTCAGCAGTTCGTAGGCCGTTTTTTTACCAATCCCATTGATCCCCTCCAACTCGTTTTTAAAAGTCCCCTTGCTTCTTTTTTGCCGGTGAAAAGTAATGCCATACCGGTGAACCTCATCTCGAATACTTCTGATGAATTTCAATACATCGCTGTTGTATTCCAGTTTCAATGATTCTTGGTCTCCAGCAAAAAAAAGTTCTTCAACATTCTTTGCCAATCCTACCAAGGTCATTTTACCCGATAAGCCTAATTCATGAATGGCTGCCATGGCCGATCCCAGTTGCCCTTTGCCACCGTCAATGATCACAAGCTGCGGCAGTGGGGCTTTCTCTTCAATAAGGCGCTTATACCTCCGTCCTACAGCCTCTTTCATGGTGGCGAAATCATTGATGCCTTCAACGGTTTCAACATTGAAATGTCTGTAGTCTTTTTTGCTGGGCGAACCATTTTTAAAACAAACCATGGCAGAAACTGGGTATGCACCTTGGAAATTGGAGTTGTCAAAACATTCTATGTGGGTAGGCAGCTGATTGAGCGAAAGGGCTTTCATCACCTTGGGCAATAACTCCTCGTTGACATATTCGTTCTCCGCCAGGTGAAGCCTTTTCTTCCTGTTGATTTCCGCAATGAGATAGTCTGCATTGGTTTGTGCCATCTCCAGTAGCTTTTTCTTTTCACCTGATTTTGGAATGGTCAGTTGATAGTCTTCAAAACCAAATTCAATGTTCATTGGGAGCACCAGTTCTTTTGCATCACTGCTGTAAAGGCTTTGAAAATAAATGATGGCTTGTGAAAGAATTTCCGCCTCTTCCTCTTCAATCTTCAGCCTGAAGGCATTGGTTCCTGAATTGGTGATCGTTCCATTCCTTACTGAAAGAAAGCTTACAATGATTTGATCATCAGTTTTGGCCATTGCAAAAACATCAAGGTCTCCCAGTCGAGGACTCACCACAATGGATGAGGACCTGTAGTTCCTGAGGGAACTGATTTTTTGTTGCATCATATCGGCTTTTTCAAAGGCCAGATCAGCAACATACTGTTGTTGTTCTTTTTTGTATTGGGCAATGATTCCACTGAGGTTCCCTTTCATCACATGCCTTATTTGATCCACTCCCATGGCATATTCATTGGCCTGCTGCAATCCAACACAGGGGCCTTTGCAGTTGCCCAAATGATATTCCAGGCAAACTTTGTATTTCCCTTTTTTAATATTGTTGTCTGAAAGATTCAGGCTGCAGGTCCTCAGGGGTATATGTTGTTTGATAAACTCCAGCAGATCACGCACTTTAGCGGCAGTGGTAAAAGGACCAATATACTCAGAGCCATCGTTTATTTTTCTCCTTGTCAGGAATACCCTGGGGAAATCTTCTTTTTTGATGACGATGAATGGATAAGTCTTGTCATCCTTGAGTTCAATATTATACCTGGGTTTGAACTCCTTGATCAGCGCATTCTCCAGCAACAGCGCATCATGCTCGGATTGAACGATCGTAAATTCAATATGCCGTATTTGCTTGACGAGTTCATTTGTTTTGAAAGAGTGGTTGCTTTTGGTAAAGTATGAACTGACACGCTTTCTGATGTTTTTTGCTTTTCCTATGTATAGGAGATTCTGCTGGGCACCGTAGTATTTATAGATACCGGGTGCATTCGGCAATGTTTTCTGGATGGTGGTAAAATCAAATTGTTCCATGATCAATTGCCTATGGCCCAGTTGTACCTTTCGGTAAGGTTGTTCAACAATAGTCCTTGCCTGTAAAAACTGGTATTCACCATCAATTCAGTAGCAGATGTCCAAAGGATTTTTCTGATCAGCAGTTTTTCTCCCTCGACTTCCTGTCTTTCTGCAAAAATGCTTTTTATTTTATTGGAGCCCCCATCAATATTGAGCTCAATTTTTTTTATGGGTAGGTCTGGATCTTCTGTGGTATAACCAATTGAAATATTGTTCAACGCTGCATCTTCCAGCACAAGTTCCTGATATTTATTTTTGTACTTTTTTTCCTGAAAATCAATGCCGACCAACTTCATGGCCAATGCCCTAAAATTCTTTTTATCAACTACGGAGGTATCAGACTTGCCATTTGTTTCACTGGTGAGGATGATGGCAATGGGAAGAGAATCAATTTCTGCAAGTTCTTCTTCAAGAAATGCAGCAATAGGGAAATGGTTTTTCTCTTCAGTTGTATTACTGCATGCAGTGAAAAATAGCAACAACAAAGGGAAAATGAATCTTCTTTTCAGCATCATCAGACAAAATTACGAAGCTGTTGAAGATTGAACTATTTTATTGTTTTGATTACACCAACCTTGATACCCAAATCCATCAGGTTCTCCTTGATAGGATATTTTGATTTGAAGCTGGAGAGCATCTGGTAACGGAATTGTGGGGCGATGCTCCATTTGAAGCCTCCTTTTTGCATGTTGAGATTGGCTTCAATCGCAGCATTCATGTTCCATCTTCTGTTGAGTTTCGGCTCTTTGGCGTAATGTTTCAAATCTGTAGAAAGGAGATAAGAGTAATTGGCAAAAACATAGGTAGGTTGGATGGTAGAGGCAAGAGAAAAATTAAGTTTTTTCGTTCCAGCAATCTCATAGTCGACTCCAACAGGCATGGATATCATATAGTGTTCATTGCGGAGGATGGCCGGCGAATAGCCTCCATTGTTCCTGTAAAACGAAACAGCACTGATCGGGTAGCTGCCAAATGCATAGTTGTTCATGCCATAATTGGCGACTTCAGGCACAGCATTGAAAGCCTCAATCTGATAATGGTTGTAGTTTGCCTGAAGACCAGCTTTGAAGTTCAGTTTTTTGGAAAGTGGATAGAACATGGCAGTACCAATTTCAAAACCCATCCCCGGCTTATGGGTAACAGCATCCTTGACATTCCTTGCAAAAACTGCATTGGTGCTCAATGAAAAAACACTGTATTGATAGACGGATCTTGACGCTTCACCATTCAGTCTCCGATAGCCCATGGTTGGGGTGGCATAGATCTGCCAGCTTGCATTTTTCTTTATCTTTTTGGCTTGCTCCATCACGGTTTCAATCGCGGAACCTATAGAGCTCTTTTTGTCTTCTTTGGGCAGATCGGTATCCTGAAGCTTTTTGATCTCAGGCATCAAAACGGGTTCAATATTTTTCAATTGCTTGGGCAGTTCAACGGTCAGGTCTTTTTGTCCTGCTGAGGCCAGCTCTGCAAGAGTGGACATTCCATCGTTATCATGACTGATTGGAAAAGTATTGTATTTGTTATTTGCTGTAGCTGAGGCATTTGATTTGTCGAAATGATCAGTTGATTCCGCAATCAAATCCCTCTCAATAAACCTGGCTGCAACCTGACCCAGTGGAGAACTTGCATAAGAAGCTTTTTCCTTGTTGACTACAATGGCTGTAGTGGTACCGAGCAATAGAAACAAAACCAGCAATCCATACCTGAGCGCCCTGTTGGGATGCAATTCCTTTTGGATATTGTTCCATACACGGTCTGAAGGATAGAGCAGGTATTGGTCTGATCTTTCCTTCAGCAGGTCTTCAAGTTCATCTGTTGGTTCTTGTCTCATGTTCACCGGTATCTGCTGGTCTATTCCCGTCAAACGATCCTGACGGGAGAAAACCATTTTTTCTTTTCTTTGGGTTGCTGGATGATTCTCTTGTTCAAAAGGATTTCTTCCAACATGCTTTTTGCCCTGGTGTATTGTGAACGGCTTGTGCTTTCCTCAATGTCCAGCAATTGTCCGATTTCCTTGTGGGAATAACCTTCAATGGCATAGAGATTCAAAACCGTTCTGTATCCGATAGGCAATGTTCTGATGGTCTCAACTATCTGTTTAGCCTGAATGATGCTTGGAATATAGTCCTCTCTGATGACCATATTTCCAGCATAAGCAAGGTCAACATTGTCGTTGAATTTCTTATTTTTTTTGAGGTGGTTGATGCAGGTATGAACAATGATGCGAAGTATCCATCCTTCCAGCGATCCCCGTTTTTCAAATTTGGTGATCTGGCTGAAAACCTTGATGAATCCCTCTTGCAACATGTCCTCGGCATCTTCTCGGTTTTTAGCATAACGATAGCATACGGAAAGCATTTTAGGACTGTAGCGTTGATACAGTTCTTGCTGTGCAGTAGCATCATTTTTCAGACAACCTTGAAGCAGCACCTCTTCTGTCATGAGAATCAAAAATTGTTCTCTGAAATTAAGATAATTTTATATCAAGAGGTGCTGCTTTGGGGGATTCTTTTGTTGATAATGCTAATCCATTGATTTACAGGCCCAGTCTTAGGCTGATGATCCAATTCCTGCCTGGTGCTGAAAAGCCAGAGGCAAAATACCGGTAATTGAGATCAAGGATGTTTTCTATTCCTGCATGGATACCCAGTCTTTGGTATACCTGCAGACCTGTTTTTAAGTTAATGGTTTGCCATGAAGGTGTTCCTTTAGCAGTCGCGTACTGGGCATTGTCTTCGCCATCAGCATTGTATTGGTCAAGTTTTTTCCAACCGTTGAACAGCAGGCTCAATGTTGCATACAGCTTCTGGTTGTCATATCCAATACTCATGTTTCCAAATGCAGGTGGGATATGATCAAGGGGCTTGGTGCTCACTTTGGATTGAACCAGCACATAGCTTCCATTGGACTGCAATTGATAGACCAGGCTGGCTTTGGTAGCATCGGTCCTGAACCTGCCCTTTGTGAAATTAACCGTTGAATTGAACTTCCAGTTTTTCCCCGCTTTTACAGAAAGCCGTATGTTGCCCCCAAGTATATAGGCTCGGTTTACATTTTGGCTGGCCAGCACCTGCGATTGAACACCATTGTAATTGATAGAATCCTTTCCATTCAACCTGAATGGTGCCTTGATGATGGCATTGGTAAAATCAGTATAATATGCGCCAACCTCAAATTCAACTGCTTTCCCCAGGCCCTTTACCAGCTCAGCATCAAAACCATGGGTGAATTCAGGTTTCAGGTCTGCATTGGGTACAACCACTTGCTTGGCTACTGTGCTTGACTCAAATATTTTGGCAAGGTCATCTATATTGGGTGCCCTGAAGCCAGAGGCGTACCCAAATTTTATTCTTGTGCGCGTTGATGGCATATAGACCAGTCCTATGTTTCCGGTGATGGCCGTGTTTTTTTGTACAATATTGGTTACAGGTAAAGCGAAAAATGAATTGTTGATGATATTCGATTTCAGTGTAATGTATTGAATGCGCAAGCCCTCATTTAAGATCCATTTTTGTTTCTTGAACTTGTGTATGTGTTGGGTGTAAACAGCGAAATTGTTCATCCTGTTTTTGCCGTCGGGATACCTGCTGTCTAGTGGTAGGATCGCATTCGTCAACAAATTCGTTCTGCTAGCGGTAGAACGCAGATCATTCAGCTGCAGGTCAATACCAGCAGTGATTTCGTCTTGCTTTAATTTTTTTCTCGCATCGATGGTGAGTCCGCCAACACCTACATTTTCAATCCTTTTGTCAAAGCGGTCATACCGTTTGTACTCCCTTGTTATCCTGCTTTCTTCAATTGATTGATAACTCAGTGTTGCATTGTATTCATTGAAAAAACCCTTGCTGTTGTTGGCAGAAAAAGTATAGGCGAACAGGGATCTTTTTTGTGGGCCGTAATACCAGGATGCAAATCGCAACAGCCCATCCCTGCTATCTTGAAGGCGATCATACCTCGGCACATCTGAACTGTTTGAATATTGGATGTTCAATCCGTGGGAAGTATTGGCATTGGGCTTGTACAAGAATTTTTGCGTAAGGTCAGTTTGTGTATATCCGGAAAACCGTTGTATGCGATCATTGTTGTTTTTGATGATGGTGTCACCAGTGATGCCATTGAAGGGTTGGATATAATAAGGCCTGGTGCCAAATCCCTCGAATCCCTTCATGTCTCTCTTTCCAATCTTTGAATCACCAAAATTGCTCTGGGTAATACTGGTCAACAGTCCGATTTTTCCCCACCCAACGCTCAGATCAGCATGGACTGTTTTTTCTGCATTTGCAGATGAAAAGCGGCTGAAGACATTGGAGACAACTTTTGTTTTGTTTTTCTCTTTGGATAAAACAGGTTGTTTGCTGATCATGTGAACGGCACCGCCCAGTGCATCACTGCCAAACAAAGTTGACGAAGGACCTTGCAGTAGTTCTACACTTTCCAGGATGTTTTGATCAACAGTAATGATATTTTGCAAATGTCCAGACCTGTAAATAAGGTTGTTCATGCGTACCCCATCAACAACAAATAAAACACGGCTGGCTTCGAAACCCCTGATGACTGGGCTGCTTCCTCCTTGCTGGCTTTTCTGAACAAAGACATTGCCTGTAGACATCAAGATGTCGCCCATGTTTTGTGCATTGGCCTTTTTGATATAAGAGGAAGAAATGATGTCTATTTTCTGGACAATGTTTTTTTTCTTCTCTGCGAATTTGTTTCCAGAAACAACAATTTCACTCAGCTCCTTTTCAAGGATGCTATCTTTTGATTGCTGGGCCTGTGTTGTAGAGAGCATACAAAATGTCAGCATCAACAGTTTGGCAGCATAGAAAACTTTCATGATGCTCATTTTTGGTAACAACCGGCTACCCAATTTTTTAAGATTCGTCATTGGTCTACCAATACATCTCCGGTCATTTCTGCTGGAATGGGCAAGCCCATGAAATGAAGAATGGTGGGAGCAATATCGCCGAGTTTGCCAGGCTTTACAGATCCTTTCCAATGTTTGTCAATGATAAAAAGTGGAACAGGGTTCAGCGTATGGGCAGTGTTGGGGCTTCCATCCTCATTTTTCATGAAGTCTGCATTGCCATGGTCTGCTGTGAGGAATACGGTGTAATCGTTTTCAATAGCAGCTTCCACCACCTTTTTCACGCAGGCATCTACTGTTTCTACAGCCTTGACAGCCGCTTCCCAAACGCCCGTATGACCAACCATGTCTGCATTCGCATAGTTGAGGCAGATGAAGTCGGCGGTCTTCGCTTTTATCTCGGGGACAATTTTATCAGTCAATTCATGCGCACTCATTTCGGGCTGAAGGTCATAGGTGGCAACTTTTGGAGAGGCTGCCATGATTCTTGTTTCCCCTTCAAATGGGAGCTCCCTGCCACCGTTGAAAAAGAAAGTGACATGCGGATATTTTTCTGTCTCGGCAATCCTGATCTGGGTCTTGCCATGCGATGCCAATACTTCACCAAGGGTATGGGTAAGGTTATCATTCCTGAAAATAACATCCACATTGTTGAACGTGCTGTCATACTCAGTCATTGTGGTATACTCCAGTGTGAGTTTGTGCATGCCCAATTCAGTGAAGTCTTTTTGGGTCAGTACCTCTGTAATCTCACGGCACCTGTCAGTCCTGAAATTGAAGCATACTACAGCGTCATCTGCTGCAATGGTGGCAAGGGGTTTGTTGTCTTCACCGGTGATGATGATGGGCTTGATGAACTCATCTGTGGTGTTTTCAGCATAAGCAGATTTGATGGCATCTGTTGCGGAGTTTGCCATGGAGCCAATTCCGTTGACCATGGCATCATAGGCAAGCTTAACCCTTTCCCAGCGCTTGTCACGGTCCATGGCATAGTATCTTCCGATGACCGATGCTATTTTACCTGCAGAATCTTTCAAGTGCTCTTCAAGAGCAGCAACAAAACCAAGCCCACTCTTGGGATCGGTATCACGTCCATCAGTGAATGCATGAATATATACCGAAGACAATCCTTCAGCCTTGCAAAGGTCTGTGATAGCCCTCAGGTGTGAGGTGTGTGAATGAACGCCACCATCACTGACCAGCCCTATAAGGTGTAATTTTTTGTTGTTCTTTTTGGCATAATGTATGGCATTCAGCAAGGTTGGATTCTGTTGAAATTCACCTGTTCGAATGGCCACATTGATCCTTTGCAATTCCTGGTAAACAATTCTTCCTGCTCCCAGGTTCAGGTGTCCAACCTCACTGTTCCCCATTTGTCCATCTGGCAAACCCACTGGCTCGCCACAGGTAACCAGTGTAGCGTTCGGATACTGGGCATACAGGGAGGATACAAATGGTACATGGGCATGTTTGATAACATCACTATTTTCAACCGCACCATGGCCCCAACCGTCCATGATCACGAGGATACATTTTTTATTTTCCATCCTGTAAAATTACTTCATTTCATTTTATCTTCATCCAGGATATGAATGGGCATCAATGCTTAAAAGCAAGAATAAAGCCTCCCATTCAGTTTTGGCCAATAAATGCAAGAACATGAGCAAGAAAAAGGACAATGGATCTTTTATGGTGTACAGCACCAATCCTGATTTTAAGATGGATGATGATGAGGTACCGGTTCAAACCTTGCCTCCGCAACAACAGCTGTTAAGAATTACCCTTGAAACCAAACACCGTGCCGGGAAAACGGTTACCCTGATCACCGGATTTGTCGGTACTGAAGAAGACATGTCTA
>Ga0222712_10003212_pt1 | contig 18017 bp, 19 predicted proteins | sample C33_657DmetaG_FD_165043 | JGI IMG/M metagenome (GOLD analysis project Ga0222712, IMG submission 165043) | Estuarine water microbial communities from San Francisco Bay, California, United States - C33_657D | ecosystem: Environmental > Aquatic > Marine > Unclassified | place: USA: California...
AACCGGTGGCGGCCGAGGAGGGCCTCGATTCGTGGCGAGATCACGCGCAGGTATGGCGGGCCGGAGCGAACATCGTCATCGTCCCGCCATGGTTAGCCACTCCTTCGGACATCACCGCCGAAGATCTGGTGTTGTTCATCGATCCGGGACATGCCTTCGGTAGCGCATCGCACGAGACCACTCGAATGTGCCTTAAGGCAATTGTCGACGCGGCCATACCGGGTTGTGCAGTTGCCGATATTGGTTGCGGAAGTGGCGTGTTGGCCATCGCCGCAGCGCGCCAAGGTGCAACGACGGTGATTGCTACCGACATCGCACCCGATGCGATCATCGCCACTCTCGACAATGCCCGTCGTAACGAAGTTGATGACGTTGTTGATGTATCGACAGTGACGGTTGAGGAACTTGATCGGTCCTCGTTCGACATCGTCGTGGCAAATATCGGTGCCGCCACGCTCTGTTCGATGGCTCAGGAGTTGGTACAGATCACCCGACCGGGAGGAGCGTTGATTCTGAGCGGAATTCTCGGCGAGCAAGCCGAAGGAGTCATCAGCGCCTTCGAGACGGCGGGTGCGGCGAACTTCGAGGTGCGCGCCGATGGTGAATGGCGAACGGTTGTTTGTGAACGCTCCTGAGGTGTGATCAGGCCGGACCAGCACCGCAGACTTGCTGCTCGTAGTCGGGCCCCTTCGCTTTTTCTTCCGCAGTGAGGTCGCAACGGTCGGCTCGCGACCAGAAGACCCCGATTGCGAGCATGATCGACACAGTAAATCCATCCTCGCTGACTTGAATGGAACCGTTTGGCGACTTGGAAACCGCCACATCGGAGAACTGCACGAGTTCGCCAAGTGTCCTTACGCTGTTCTGTCCATCAGCAACGGTGATCTCAATCGGAACGGTGAGACCGAGTTCGGTGATGAAGTCCCAGAGAATCGGGGGCACAGGGTGGATTCCCCATTCACCGCAGTCCATTTGGAAGGTTCCGCTAGGTGTGAGCGTGAACCTGATCTGTGCGTCCTCAGTGAGCACTGCGGTACCGCTCATCACCCCACCTTGGAGCGGAAGCATTGAGCACTTGTCCATAGAGGGGGCAGGGACGTTGAGACCGGCCATGGTTCCAAACCCCCAAACAATTCCTGTTGCCATGAGGCTCGAAAGTTTTTGAAGTCCCTCGGCCTGTCCTTCGAGGGGAATTGTGAGCGGATCACCGGTCTTCGAGGCGCTGACGAATCCGTGGCCGGCGATGGTTTCATTGAAATCGATCGTCATTCCTTCACCGGTCATGGAGCCATCCAGGGCAGCCGTCACGGTTACAACCCGTTTCACACATTTGGGGGCGGTTGTGGCTTTTGCGCCTGCAGTTGTGGCCAGTTCAGCAACGCGTGCGGCCGCCGCGCTTGTTCGATCGTCACACTTGTTGTCAAGAGGCGCGATCCCACCGGCCGCACCGACTCGCACCTCTTCATTTTGATCAGGCGTCCGCTCTGGAGCAGAGGGGGCGGGGTTTTCAAACAGATAGGCCGTGATACTGAACTCGTCGTAGTCCTCAGGTTTCGGATCAGACGAAGGTGCTCGGACTCGTGGTGCCACATCACGTTCCCAGTCCCAATCGGGGATCAGGGCGTCGTCACCGGAACGGTCGATCACCAGCACTGGACGAAATCGAGCGATGGCAATGTTTGAGCGTTGAGCCGGCGTCATGACGAATTGATCGGCGTCGGTGGCGGCGCCCATACGAACAAGCACGACTCCCGATCCGCGTGAAAACGACAGTGTGGCGTTTCGATCAAGCCAGAGTCCGGCCGGCTCAAGTTCGACACCGATTCCGTTCTCGGTCGTGACGGGAATCATCGAGACGAGAGTTCGTGATTCCAATGCCTCGGCCGGCACCGTGAGGGTCGCCGTCGTGCCGTCTGACAACGTCGCCGTCAGCGATCCGCCTTCCTCTCGAGTCAGGTAGCGCGAGACCTCGACTCCTGCGCGAGACGTAGTGATCGGAATCATTCGCAAGTCAGCGAAAGGAGAAGACGCTGAGCTCCCAGCAGCGGTCGACGAACCTGAAGAATTCCCACCCCCTCCACACGCCACAGCGAGGAGGAGAAGAGCAAGTAGCAAGAATGCGAGAAGTCGGCGCATTTTGGAAAAGTAGTTCCGGCGGCTTTGGCTCGCACGGAGAACGTCGGAGGGGCGCGTTGATCGGAACTAGGTTGCGGCCATGGCTGACACCAAACCAACCGTGACCATTCCCGACACTGCCCCTCCGGCTGACCTCGTTCTCGAGGACATCGAAGTTGGCACCGGTACCGAAGCCGTCGCTGGCGCAAACGTGACCGTGCATTACGTCGGCGTGGCCTGGAGCGACGGCCAGCAGTTCGATGCTTCTTGGGATCGCAACGACACCTTTGAGTTCCGCCTCGGTGCCGGACAGGTCATCGCCGGTTGGGATCAAGGTGTTGCCGGCATGAAGGTGGGCGGCCGTCGCAGCATCACCATTCCTTCACACCTCGGCTATGGGGATCGTGGCGCCGGTGGCGTCATCAAGGGCGGCGAAACCCTCGTGTTCGTCGTCGATCTTCTCAACGTCGGCTGATCGCCGAACTACGACAACGCTGAACGCCAGCGCGAATAGCGACTGGGCTTCGGCCAGCTGGTGACCTCGGGCAGAAGTGGCTCGAGGGTTCCAGCGCGCAACGAACCCACCCATACGCCGGTCCCGTAGGCGACATCGTCGGCCAATCGAAGCGCAACGTAGGGGAGCGGGGAGATGTCTGGGCGATTTCGGACCCAGTCGATGACTGAAGGCGCCAGCACGCCAGCAAGCACCGCCAACTTGAGCCGCTTCCACGGCACAAACACGATGGCGAGCGCAGTGAGGGGCCACAACGGGCGAATAAGTCCTTGGGCAATCGTGCGACCAGCGCTGAGATGCCCGCGTCCTGCGAGTTGTGCAGCAACGGGCATCGGTCGCGAAAGCCCATCGAGCTTCCCGCTGAGCATTCCTGCGGTTGCGCCAACAACTGCACCAGCAGCGAGCGGATGCCCGGTGGCGACAAGTCCCCATGTGGCGAGACTCCAGCCCGAAACCTCTACTGGCGCGAGCGCACCGGGATGACGTTTGGCCAAAGGCCCCGCGGAAGTGCCGTAATCGAAGCGACGACGTAACCAGGCCCACGGAGTTGTGCGGTGACGGTGGCCGACGGTGACGCTGGGTTCATAACGAACGCTGTGGCCGGCTTCGTCGAGTTTCCAAACAAGATCAACGTCTTCGCCGACAGGCATGTCTTCATCGAAACCGCCGAGTGCATTGAGGGCATCGACGCGACAAACAATTGCGGCGGAGGGAACGTAGGAGAGACGTGTACGAGCGCGTACCCGACCGCGTTGTGTGCCGCGATCAAGAGACGCATGCGCGCGTTCATAACGAGTCAGTAGCGGATGATCGGGTACACCGAGCGGTTCGATTGACGTAATGCGTGGCGCAACGACGGCAACATTGGGATCACCGAATTGTTCAAGCAACGGGTCGAGCCAACCGGCTCTCGGCAAACAATCAGCATCAAGAAACGCAACGATCGAGGTCTTGACTTCACGCAGACCGGTATTGCGCGCTGCGGCTGGACCACCATTTGTTGATCGACGAATGCATTCGACCTTGACGCCATGGAGTGTTGTCGGTGGAACAACAAGCGGGTCAGGACTGTCGTCATCTACAACGATGATGCGAGCCGCGTGGCCGATGCCGTCGAGCAAACCCGATTCAAGTTCGCCGCGAACAGGAATGACAACCGTGACGTCGCTTGAACGAAATGGGGAGGCAGCAGGGACAGGCTGCAAAAGACCGCCATCGAGAAGCCGCCGCACGAGCGAGGTGGCTCCCTTTCCCGAAGGAACAGGGTTGCCATTGAGAAGTTCGTCGAGGAGATCGGCGCCTTTTTCGCTGATGCGCACAATGCGAAGGGGAGAGCCGCCAAGAAGCACCGTGCCGCGTTCACGTCGTTGCAGCGAGGGATCAGCAACAACGTAAAGACCAGTGAGATCGCTGGTCATTGGGCAAACACTTTGTCGATGGTGAACGCAAGGTCGGCAATGAGGGCGAGGAAGAGTTCATTTCCGTGTTCAGCGTTTGCAGTCGTGGGGTCGCCAAGAATCCCGTTGGCACTCACGGACTTCACGCCTCCTGCCCTCAAGTCATCAAGCAGTTCGCTGAGCGGAGCAGTTGAGCCCACTTCACGTGCATCGACCCGCACGCAATCGGGATCAATTGCTAGGAGCAACGAGGTTTCGCTGTGTCCCGCGTGTGCATCGCCGCCGGGAAGTGACGGAGACCATGCGACGACGGTGCGGCCTTCAAGGCGGAGGATGGCGCGCGCAGCAAGGAGTGCATCGCGATTTCCGCCGTGACCATTGACGAACACCACACCGCTGAATGCATCGGCGGATCGAGCGAGTTCAACAAGCACGGTGGTGAGCGCATCGGTTCCTATTGACAATGTGCCCTCGAAACCGGCGTGTTCACCCGACGCGCCGAGAGCGATTGCCGGGCCAATCACCAGGTTTTCTCGCAACTCGCAAACGTGTTCGGCAATCGCAGTGGCAATGCGAGTGTCGGTATCGAGCGGAAGGTGCGGCCCATGCTGCTCAAGACTGCCGACCGGAATCAGCACGATGCGCGGCGTGTCGCGGACCTCCGTCCACGTGAGATCACCAAGCGCATGCGACGACTCCATGGTGGACATCGTCGCACCGATGGAAGGGTCTGCCCACTCGTTAGCCAAGAAGAACTTCGGCCAACGCTTCGGGAACGGCAGAGGGACCGGTAATCCCGACGCATCGGCCGCCAACGGCGCCTGCGAGTTCAACAGCACTGTCGAGGTCATCGGCTGGAGCCAGAACAACGAGTTCGTCGAGAGCTGCGGCGGCATCCACTGGATCATCGCCAGCGGTTGCTCGTCCATCGGAGAGAAGGAGCGTGATGCGACGAGACGCCGAGGACCGCGAAAGTTGGGAAGCGGCGGTGCGGAACGCGAACGCGAGGTCAGTCGTGCCAAAACCTCGAAGGCGAAAGAGTTGGTTCACGACATCTTCGGCGTCTCGCCCTGAACCTTGTGAGGCGATCACGATCGCGTCGTCGGAAAATGCAACAACGCTGGTGTCGATCGGTGCACGCCATAGCGAGGCCGCGGCGGCAACTGCGGCAGTGGCAAGGCGATCGCCGCCCATGGATCCGCTTCGGTCGATCAGGAGACACAGAGCAAGATCAGGTTTCGACCAGTCTCGAGCAGTGAGGTCTTCGAGTGATGGGGCATCACCGCGGGCGCGAGCAGCGGCGATGGTTTCCAGGCTTCGGTCGATATCGAGTTCGCCACCATGATCGGCTCGTCGATGGCGCAGCCGGCCGATGCCCCTGCGCCGCGGTGCGCCGGTGCGAACAACATCAACGACAACACGGCCGGCAAGAGAGCGAGCGAGTTCACGCAACTTCTCATCGGTGGCACCGGTGAGTTCCGCCAACAACGTGAGTGTGTCATCGGGGTTGTCTCGCAGTGCGTCCGCGAACGCTTCCTCGTCAAGTACACCGACTTCGGGCGAGATCTCTTGGAACGATTCGTGCTGTTCCATCTGCCGTCGTGACGTCGACTGCCGACCGGCCTCCGCCAACGCGTGTTCGGCTTCTTCGCCTTCAAGAACGCGCTCTTCGTCGGGTGCCTGTGGGGGTCGGCTTCCCCCTTCGCCTTGTTGGGGCGGGGGGCTCAGGCTTTTCCCGGGTCGGTCTCCGAAGCGGGGTCGTCAGTTTCAAGCGGATTGGCGGCCCACAAGTCGCGCACAATTGCCTCGGGGGTGCGACCGGAACCTTCACGAACGCGGATGCGGCCCGAAAGTGCAGCAAGTGCCGCATCAAGTCCGAGTTCCTCACTGGTGACGTCGAGTTCGCGTAACGAGGCCAATTGTTCAGCAATGAGCGAAAGGTCGATAGCACCGCGCACAGAAGAACCAACGCGAAGGTCGGAGTGATCACGGGTTGCGCGCACGACGCGAACCGCGCGACGACCAACTGGCCCGTTGCCTGCACCTTTTGCTTCGCGAGCAACGATTTCGGTCTCTTCTGCTTCGGTCTGATAGCCCATCGCGACTCGAGACACGCGGTCGTACACAGCGGAAGAAATTCGAGCGGTGCCGATTGCATCGAATGGGTTCATTGCTGCAACAACTCGAAAACCTGGTTCGGCAACAACACGACCGAGTCGCGGGATGTTGAGTTCGCGCTCACTCATTGCGGTGATGATGACGTTGAGCGTTTCTTCCGGAACACGATTGATTTCCTCGATGTACAGCAGCGAACCAGTGCGAAGCGCATCCACGAGAGGCCCGTCGAGGAACACATCGGCGCTGTAGCCATCGGTAAGGACGCGAGCAGGGTCGAAGGTTCCGACCAAACGTGCAGGTGTGAGTTCAGCGTTGCCCTCGACAAAAACGAGTTCGACGCCAGAGGCGTGCGCAAGGGCACGTAGCAGCGAGGACTTGCCAGTGCCTGGAGGACCTTCGAGCAGCACGTGACGCTCAGCGGCAAGTGCAGCGACAACCACGTCGATTTCATTGCGGCGGCCAACAACGTCGGCGCAGATTGCGTCGACTGCAGCGCGGTTAAACGAACTCATGCCCGAAAACCACCATCGACATCAAGAAGCGAACCAGTAAGCGCTGCGGGTGCGTCAACACACAACCATTCAATAGTGGCGGCGATTTCATCGGGATTGATGAGGCGACCAATGCGAGCTTGGTCGGCGAACGCGTCACGGTTTTCCATGCCGTAGATGGCAGCACTGGCGTCGAGCATGCCGGTGGCTGTCGAACCAGGGCACACTGCGTTCGCAGTAACGCCACTGTCTGCGAGCTCGGCCGAAAGCGCTTTCACGAGTCCGGCAACGCCGTGCTTTGCCGCGGAATACGCCGCGAGTTGGGGAAGCCCGTGATGAGCAGCGGCAGATGCAACGGCAACGAATCGACCGTTGCGCGGTGCCGGAGCATCAAGCATCGATGGCAAAGCAGCGCGTGCAATGTTGAACACGCCGGTGAGGTTGATGTCGATCATTGAACGCCACGTGTCATCGTCGGTTTGCCACAGCGGTGCACCGCCGGCGACTGCGCCAGCAGCGGCAACAACAACATCGATCGAACCATGATGCGCGATGACGGTATTGATCACTTTGGCAAGAGCTTCGGGATCACGAACATCGGCAGCATGGGCGTGGCCCCGTCCTCCGCAAGCGGCGGCGGCTTCGTCGAGGTCTTGGCCATGTGCGGGGCGGTAGGGGCCAGGGATCTCGCCGAGGCGGCCGGGCGATTCAAGCGGAAGGTCGATGAGCGCGATGGTGAAGCCACGTGCAGCGAGTCGGGCTGCAGTGGCCGCGCCGATACCGCGAGCGGCACCGGTGATGACGGCAACGGGATTTTCACGAGCCATGACTGTTCCTCCCCAAGGACCCGAATCCTACGGGTGCGGGTCGGTGCTGGACATTCCCGGTGCAGGTCCCCATGCGCGAGGCTTGGCCTATGGCTCAACCTGTCGTGATCGACCCCACAGATTTCGATGCGGTTGGCGTCTTGACCGAAGCCATCGTCTCATTGCGGGCCCATGTGTTGATCAACGAGGTCGATGCTTCAGCCACGGTGAGTGCGCCTGAGGGATGGCATCCACTGGTGATCAACGCCAAACAGGGCGGAAGCAGCGTGCTCATTGTCCGCTTCAATGAACTTTCGGCCTCTCGGCTCCGCAACGTCGCCGATGCGCTGAGCAAACGCGGATGGCACCTCGATGAAGATCGGGAAGGAGCAACGCTTCGTCAGCCTCCGGGTACGACGGCGACTGATTCCGCGTTTGAAGTGCTTTCAGCAATTGGCATCGGCGGTGCACCGTCGAGCCCTCGAACCCTCGCTGCTCGCGACGGCAACGACAACGAGGTCGACCTTCACCCCTGAGTGGGATCTGACCGGAAGCGTTACAGCGTGCCGAGGTCGTGCAGGGGAAGGGGAAAGACGACCTGTTCGTGTTCCGGCCCCGGCGCGATGGTGCGGGAGAACGAGCCGTAGCGACGACGAGCCAGCCACCACGTGCCTTCGTGCCGTTCGAAGCGGTCGTGGTAAACGCCGTAGGCATTTGTGCGACGACCATCGCTCACGTTTTGGCGAAGCTCTTGCATGTACATGCGGCCGCCGGCCACGCCAGCTTCGACATCAACCTCGATCACGGTGTTGAGGATGACGAATTCGAAAAATTCAAACGCTTCAAGTTGTTCACCGATGAAGTCACCGATGGCTTGGGGACCGTCGAACACCATCTGGTTGTCGCCGAGGTCGAGCTCGAGCTTGCAGCCCGGTCGCATGATCTCGTGAAGCTCGGACCATGCCCTGCGGGTCACGATGTCGGCGTAACGATTCTGCAGACGACGAATATCGAGATAATCGAGTGCCTCGGCCAGTCGTTCATCAGTTGTTTTCATCAGGCCCCCCTTGAATGTGTCGACCGTAGCCGCCCGATGCCCCAACCGTCTTTGTGTGCAGAGTCGGTTGATCTTTGCGAGGATGCGCCCCTGACGTTTCAAGGGGGAAGACATGGGCGAACTCAAGTCGCGCGAGAAGTACAACGAGTTGGTGGCACTGCTCCAGCAGGCCGGCGATGAATGGGTCGTGCCAGGCCCGGCCATGAGCGACGACGATGTCGCCGAGGGCTTTCGCAACCTCACGCACATTCTCCAGAGCGCGCTGTATTCGCACCAAGAGTTCGATCCGCAGCGTCCAGTGTTCAACCGCATCGTGTCGCCCACGCGTTCGTTCACCGGCGACAACTCCGATGCTGTGTACTTCGAGACGCCAGTTGCACCGGGCAATGAATACATCGTGCGCGGCAACATCGCGGGCGCGGTCTACACCTCGTTCACGATGGAAGCGGGCGCGGCCGACGGTTCCTATGCGACGCACACGTCCGGTGTATTGAACGACACGGAAATGGATATCGCTGCCGACGGCAGTTACGAGATTCGTCTCGGTGGCCCGGCCGCCGATCGAAACTGGCTCGAGATTCCTGCCGACGGTGGTCGCATCACGACGCGCCACTACTTCGAATTTCCTTGGTCATCATCGGCATCGCAAACACTGCATGTGCCGATCAGCATTGAAGCGGTCACCAAGGTCCCTGCTCCGCCTCGTTGGAATGACGAACGGGTCTCCGAGGCCCTGCAACGCGTAATCAATCACGTTCGCACCAAGACGGTTGCGTCCGTTGCGCCATCAGAAGACACACCCATTCCGTTCGTATCGAGAGTTCCGAATGAACTTCCGCAGCCCGTCGTGCCAGGAAACATGGCGTTTGCTGCATTTGACGCTGCCTATGCAATGGCTCCGTATTTCATCGGTGACGATGAAGCGCTTGTGATCCGTGGCCGCTGGCCCGAGTGCGTATTCGGCAATATCTGTCTCTGGAATCGTTGGTCGCAGATGTATGACTACGTGAATCGCCAGGTCAGCCGAAATCGCGCCAACACCACGTTGAACGCGGACGGCTCGTTCACGATGGTGCTTGCGCATTCGGACCCGGGACACCCGAACTGGATCGACACCGAAGGCCGCAACCTCGGCACGATGTTTTTCCGCTTCTTCCTGCCCGAGGGTGAGATTGAAAAGCCCGCGTGCGAAGTCGTGAAGTTCGCGGACCTCACTCCCGATCTGGTCTGAACAATGACCGACGGCGCGCTGCGTACGACGCGTAGTGGCGCTGTCGTCACCGTCACAATCACTATTCCGCCTCACAACATTGTCGGTGCCGAGTTCGTGGTCGGTTTGATTGAGTTGCTTCCTGAACTTGAATCCGACGATTCGGTGGCAGTCGTTGTGTTCCGCAGCGCCGATCCTGATTTCTTCCTCATGCACGGCGATGTTGAAACGATTCTGGCGTCAACCCCATCGGACGAGCCGGTAACCCAACCGAACATCGCAGCTGCATTGTTCGAACGACTTCACAACGCACCGTTTCTCACAATTGGATTTTTGAATGGATACGCCCGGGGCGGCGGATGTGAATTCCTCTCGGCGCTTGATCTGCGTGTGGGAACCGTTCGCGCCATCATCGGACAGCCTGAAGTCCCAATGGGAATTCTGCCGGGAGCGGGTGGCACCGTTCGCCTTGCCCGCCAACTCGGACGGGCCAAAGCCCTTGAAGTCATTCTGAGCGGACGCGACATCGGCGTTGAAGAACTTCTCTCGATCGGCTGGTTGCAGTCGGTAGTTCTTTCCGAGGACCTCGACATTGCGCTTGATGTGTATGTCGATCGCTTCGCCCATCTTGATCGCCGATCCGTTCAAACGGTGAAGCGAGTCGTGAATGCAGCGCTTGAGAATGACCCAGCTGCGCTCACTATTGAGAGCGCGGAACTCAACGCGGCAATGGTGGATGGAAGACACCGTGAACCAATGCGCCGGTTCTTGGCTGCTGGTGGCCAGACTCGCTTCAAAGAAGCCGGTTCGATTGATTCGCTCCTCGAAGCAATGCGCGGCCGCAACTGAAACTTCGAAACGGCAATCAAACTTTCTGCATCGGCTGATGCGGTTCGGCCGGCAACGCAACCTTGATGGTGTCGCCAACGCGAACCGTTCCACCGCGAACCACAACGGACATCACTCCGTTACGAAACAACTGTGGGCCAACCTCGGGCTTGAATGACACCGCAGCGCGCAGGCCCTCTTGAAACTTGTCGATCTGCGAACAGGGATCGCGAAAACCAGTCAGAGCAACGATCACGTCTTCGCCAAGGCGCAGTGTGGTGCCCACAGGTAGTTGACCGAGTTCAATACCTTTGGTGGTGAGGTTTTCGCCGAACCCTCCGAACGGAACCTCGAATCCCTCAGTACGCAGCCCCTCGTGGATCTCGCTGGCCACAAGGTGGACTTGGCGAAGGTTGGGACGGTTCGCATCCTTTTTCTGGCGGCTGAGGTGCTGGGTGGTCGGGCCGGAGTGGGCATCGCCCTCGATGCCGATCCCGGCAAGGAAGACGGCCTCCTCAATGAGTGGCTTTGAGAAGTTATGGCCGCCATCGGCATGCAGGCTGGTGACAGTTCCTTCAAGCGCGTGGGTCATTCTCACAGTTTGCCCACCGATTGCTCAGGAAAGGTCACTGAATTTCACAACCCGTGTCTCGAGTTGTGTCAGCGGCTCAGTTGGCAGCAAGAACCGCCAGAACATCGTTCCGTGTTCAAGCCCGCGAGTGTCCAACCAGTTGGGAAGGCCGGGATCGGAATGGGCAAGGATCATGCGCCACGAACCGTCGTCCTCAACCTCGGTTTGCACTCGATTGAGCGATACGAGTCGTCGGTCGTAGTTGGGCGTTTGCATGTGGTTGTTGAACAACACGATGTTGGCGAACGTGCACCGCGGCCAACGTCCACGAATTTCTAACGCTTCGTCGGGGGCCAACTTCCAACGCGCTGATCGATAGATGTTGTCGGTGGCCGCGTAACCAATACCGAGGTTGCCGTCGTGATCGGCAGGGTTGGTGAACACATTCGGTTCGGCCGAGACCCAAGGAATTGCACCAGGCGGCATCGGAGTGTGACCCCAATCAACCGTGACGGACCGCAAGAAGGTGATGGCGCGTCGAATATTCGCGGCCACAGCTGTGTCGTCTGGAACCGGAGGCGGACCGGGATCTTCCAGCGGCTCAATTGTGAGCGGAATGTGCAGGCTCGGATCGAGCGCCGCGCAACGCTGCCATTCGAAATAGTGGCGGGTCGTGATTGACCCGGCGTCAGGATCGAGTCGCAACCAATTCGGGCCGCTTCCTGTGGGAGCAGCGATCAGTTCGTAGTTGCCCGCAGCGTCAACCTCGAACTCGCTGTCGTTCAGGGTGTGGCCGAGCTTTTGCGACATCGCACCGCCAGCAGTACCGATTTCAACGGTGAAGGACGTGTAACAGGCGTTTTCGATGTTGCCGCGAATTCGATAGGACTTCGTGGGGTCGATAACCGTGCCGTAATAAACGGTGTCGGGGTTATCGCCGAGCAACTTTTTATTGGGCATGAACCAACGATTCCAACGCGGTCGCAAAGGATCTGCTTCAAGCCAGAACTGCAGCGAATGATGCAAACAATGCATTGCGAATTCGCGATACGACGCGCGATCAAGGTCGGACACAAAGTGCCAACGCTCGTCGTCCGCATCGGCGTTAATGGCTGCAATGAGTTCGGCTAATTCGGCCATAGCCATTGTTGATTCCACTGTTCCCCCTCAGAATGCTGCGCAGATCCTACGGGTCGCTCGCTGCGAATGTTGGGCCTGTGATTGGATAGCGCCGGTCATTCACTCTTGGAGATGCTGTGTCCCTCGCGCTTGCCCCTGAACTCGTAGAACCGTTTGTTGGTGGGCTTCTCGGCGTGTGCGATGTGGATGGTGGGCCTACCGAGGAACAACTCGTTGTTCTGCAGGCGATTGTTTCGCAGGTGTGGCGTCGTCCCGATCTCGATCTGCGTGCGCAAACGCCGCTTGGTCCTGCACAACTCGCTGCTGCGGTTCAGTCGCCAACTGATCGCCGTCACTTTCAAGAAATGATCGTGACCCTTGAGGCCTGTCGTCACCCGCTTCTTGATGCACAACTCGAACGTGCTGAGGCCTACGAAACCGCAATCGGAATCATTGGTCCCGATGCTGCGCTGTTCCGCACGATGGTTGATGAAGGAACTGATCGGGCAAAGGCGGACTTCGCTCGCTTCCTCAATGGCAGCGTTGAAGACAGAGTGGAACCTTCGCTTCGCGATATTGCCGTTCCAGAAGGTTCGAGCGAACCCGAACTCGTGGCCCGTATTGAGAAACTGCGTGCTTGCGCGCCCGGCACGCTTGGTCACGCGTATGTCGAGTTCTACGAGATCGCCGGCCTGCCATTCCCTGGCGTCGAGGCCACGCCAATGAACCACTTCTATGTCGGTCATGACATGACCCACGTGATCTCAGGAATCGGAACAACGGCAGAAGCTGAAGTCGCCCTCAGCGCCTTTCTCATGGCCATGGTCGACGACTCGGTGAATCGTTCAGCGCTGCTCGCTTCGCTCATCGTGCATGAAGCGGGTTTTGGCGACTCAAACAAGGTCAAAGCCGAGCAGGGGATACTTGCCCGACCGGGTGCTGCTGAACTCCTGGCTGCGGAGATTGCTCGCGGGGGCGAATGCTCGGCCGACTTCTCTCGGGTCGACCACTTCGCAATGGCCGATCGGCCGCTGGCCGAGATCCGTGCCGAGTTCGGGGTCCTCACCCCGGCCAACACCGCTGACGGACATCACCTGTTCTGGTGACCAACCCGCCGAATGGGGCCTGATCCGGGCCTCCCGGTAGAGTTCTCCTTCGTTCTGGGAGGGCTGTATGGCCAATAAGTGGTTTGAAACCGTTGCCGTGGCACAGCGCCGGGCCGAGAAGCGTCTGCCGAAGTCGGTCTACGGCGCCATCATCGGTGGTGCGGAAAAGGGCGTTTCGCTCAACGGCAATCTGACCTCATTCGATCAGCTCGGGCTCGCGCCGCATGTCGCTGGCCTGCAAGCCGAGCGTTCGATGAACACCTCGGTCTTCGGACTCGATATTTCGATGCCCGTCATCATTTCTCCCACCGGTGTGCAGGCCGTGCATCCCGAAGGCGAAGTTGCTGTTGCTCGAGCCGCAGCGAATCGTGGCATTCCGATGGGCCTCAGTTCATTCGGTAGTCGTTCGATGGAAGACGTTGCTGCGGTGAACTCGCAACTGCTTTTCCAGATGTACTGGAGCGGTGGCCGCGACGTCATGGTGCAGCGCCTCGAGCGGGCCAAGGCCGCCGGCGCGAAGGGCATCATCCTCACGCTCGACTGGACCTTCTCGAACGGTCGCGACTGGGGTAGCCCCTGGATCCCCGAGAAGCTTGATCTCAAAACGATGATCAAGCTTTCTCCGCAGGCACTTTCAAAGCCTAAGTGGCTGTTCGCGTATCTCAAGACTGGCAAGCTTCCCGACCTCAGCGCGCCGAATATGGCCCATCCCGGTCAGAAGCCGCCCGCGTTCTTCGGTGCGTACTACGAGTGGATGCAAATGCCTCCTCCCAGTTGGGAAGACATCGCATGGTTGCGTGCGCAGTGGGACGGACCATTCGTGGTCAAGGGTGTGTGTCGTGTCGACGACGCCAAGCGCGTCCGCGATCTCGGTGCCACTGGCCTTTCGGTTTCAAACCACGGTGGAAACAACCTTGACGGAACCCCGTCACCGATTCGTGTGCTTCCGTCAATCGTTGCCGCCGTTGGTAACGACATCGACGTCGTACTCGACGGCGGTATTCGTCGCGGTAGCGATGTCGTGAAGGCAGTTGCGATGGGTGCGAAGGCTGTCATGATCGGCCGCGCGTATCTCTGGGGCCTTGCCGCCAACGGTCAAGCCGGTGTCGAAAACGTTCTCGACATCCTGCACGGCGGTATCGACTCGTGCCTTCTTGGCCTCGGCAAGTCGCACATCAGCGAACTCACGCCCGACGACGTCATCGCCCCGCGCGATTTCTTCGTCACCTTGGGCGACAAGTAATCCAACGCGACTGCGGTCGCGTCAGAGGATTGAAACGGGAATGCGCTTTTTGCCGACGCCTACGGGCTTCGAGTGATCAACGCTGACGGTCGGGCGAATCGCGCCGCCGTTCGCTTCGAGTTCGGCAAGTGCGGTTTCGCCGTGTCCGAACACGCATTCCGGATCAGGAGCATCGAGCGGAAGACCGGTGAAGAACTTCGTGGCCATACAGCCGCCACCGCATGCGTCGTAACTGCCGCATGATCCGCACGCGCCGGGATTGGTGGGTTCGCGCAGTTCGGTAAACAGATCGGATGATTGCCACACTGCAGCAAAGCCACCTTCACCGTGAATTGAGCCGGCCTTGAAGTTGTCGTGCAATACGAATGGGCAGGCGTAGACATCGCCAACCGGATCGATCAGACACACAACGCGACCAGCACCACAAAGGTTGAGACCAGGAAGCGGTTCACCAAGTGCGGAGAGATGGAAGAACGAATCACCGGTAAGAACCTGCGGGCGTGCGAGCAACCAGTTGTACAGCTCAATCTGTTGCGCCTGTGTGGGATGCAGTTCGTGCCAAGTGTCGATGCCGCGACCAGAAGGACGGAAACGCGTGAGACGAAGTTCAGCACCGTATTCGTTGGCAAGCGCTTCGTACGCGTCGACCTGCTCGACGTTTTCGCGAGTCATCACAACGGACAACTTGAACTGACCGAAGTCGGCATCGCGCAAATGATTCATTGCGGTGCGAACTCGTGCGTAGGTGCCTTCGCCGCGCACAGCATCGTTGGTGATCTCGTCGACACCATCAAGCGAAATTTGGATGTCGACGTAATCCATCGACGCAAGGCGCTTCGCGTTCTCGGCGTTGATGCGACCACCGTTGGTCGAGAACTTCACGCCTACGCCCTTTTCCACGCAGTATTCGACGATCTCGAAGAAATCGGGGCGCAGCATGGGCTCGCCGCCACCGATGTTCACGTAGAACACCTGCATTTCGGCGAGCTGATCAACAACGGCCTTCATTTGTTCGGTCGACAACTCATTGGGGTCGCGACGCCCCGATGAGGAAAGACAGTGCACGCAAGCGAGGTCGCATGCGTAGGTCCATTCCCACGTGAGACAGATGGGGGAGTTGAGACCCTCGGCGAGTTGATCAGTGAGCGCGGTCATGTCGTGTCTTCCTACGCGGCGTTTTCAAGGACAAGAAAGTCGCCAGCGGCGAGTGAGGTGAGTGCTTTTTCGAACGATGGCCAACGCTTGGCATCGAGGCCCGCTGCATCGAACGCGGCCCGGGGCGAAGGCTGGGCATCGAGCGACTCCACAAGCGTCACTAAATCAGGTGAGCGCAAAAACGTCAGTCGGCGATTGCCGTAGTGATAGGCGAGCGCGCCGAAGGGCTCGGGCCGTAGCGCGACCCGTTCGTGGAGCCGCCAAGGGCGGTCGGCATCGAAGGCAACGGCGGTCATGACGAGTGAATGCCCAAGGGCATTCAGGCGGGTCCTAGTAGACGCCGCACATGCCGTCGATGGAGATTTCCTCGACAAGCAGTTCTTCTTCGTAGACCTCGTCGGTGTCGACGGCCTCGGTTTCGGTGATTTCGAGCGTCTGCTCCATGGTCCCCTCCGGGTGAAATGACTGTCGCTCAGCCTAACCGGGCTCACGAGCGAGGCACGAGGCGACGAGACTCCAAGCGCTCAGCTGTAGCGAGCAGCGCGGGTTCCGGGCGGATTCATGACGCCGGGCTTTGCGTCGGGGTTGTCGACGCATACTTCGCCCTCGAGGCCGTCGGGATCGCGCCAGAAAAGACTGAGAAATGGGCCGAAATCGGTCACGAAATCGTCGGTTGAGCCCTTGGCCATCAGTCGCTCACGGATGGTCTCGAAGGATTCGAGCGACTCGGCCTGCAGGGCGAAGTGGTCGACGCGACCACGGCCAAACATGGGGGTCTGACGCTCGTGTTCGGTATTGCCTTCGATCTCGAACACGTTGACTTCCGACCAGTCGCTCAGTTTGAGAACAGCGAGACGGGGACCTTTGCCCTCGGGGAATTCCGAACCGTCACGCACGAGCTCTGCATCGAAGACCTCGGTGTAAAACGCGATCAGCCGGTCAAGATCTGACGTAATGAACGCGACATGGTTGATTCCCTTGGTGAGCATGGGACTAGTCAACCAGCGTTGCGGGCTTCTTCCACGCGCCGTTCGGCGAGGGCGACGTACTCGGGGTCGAGTTCCATGCCTACGTAATGCCGGCCAGTGCGCATTGCGGCAATTGCTGTTTGGCCGGCGCCCATGAACGGGTCGAGCACTGTGTCGCCGACATAGGTGAACAGTTCAATGCAGCGGCGGGGGAGTTCGGCCGGGAACGGAGCGGGGTGACCAACACGCTTTGCTGATTCCGGAGCGATCTTCCACGTATCGAGGGTCCAGGCCATGAAATCGTCAGGATCAATCGAGTTCTCAAATGGCAGACCGTTCTTCTCTCGCACGGAACGCTTCTGCGCTCGATCGAAGCGTCCCTTCGACGCAATCACGATGCGTTCGGTGAGATCACGCAGGACAGGGTTGGCTGCCGACGCATAGGAACCCCATGCGCAGTTGCCACTGGCGCCTTCGGCTTTGATCCACACGATCTCGCCGCGCAACAGGAATCCAAGATCGTTCTGCAAAATCGTCGTGACATCGCTGGCCAGTGAACGGAAGGGCTTGCGACCGAGGTTCGCAATGTTCACCGCAATGCGGCCGCCTGGTTCGAGCACTCGCCAGCATTCGGCGAACACGTCTCGCAACATCACGAGGTAATCGAGGTACGAGGCGGGAACCGCGCCCTGGCCCAATTCCGTTTCGTAGGCCTTGCCCGCAAAGTAGGGGGGAGAGGTCACAACGAGTGCGATGGAGTTATCGGGAATCGCGGAAAGGTCGCGAGAGTCACCGCAGAAGATGGTGTCCTTCACCGGGCACGGCACAACCGTGTCGTCGTCAAGCAACGTTGGGGCCGGGAAGCGCTCATAGAACGACGTGGAGTCGTGGTTCTCGCGCTTGGACACTCCGAATTCGGAGGTGGCGGTGCCCTCTCGGGTGCGTCGCTCGGCCATGGGGGTCAAACCCTAATGAAATCAGCGCGCGACCGCCTTTCCGGCAGATCAGTGCGTGGGTCCTACGATGCCCAGAGTCCGGACGAGCGACGCCCGGAACCCCTGCGAAAGGCTCCGAATGGCGTATCCCGAAGGCATTGGCGCAATCGATCTGATGATCGGCTTTCCCTTCCGCGACAAGAAGGCTGTCTACGAATACCTGCAGGGCGGTATCAAGGACAAGGGTTCCGACGACCTCGCGATGCCCGCGGGTTACATGTTCAAAGACGTTCTCGAAGAAGCCGGTGAGGAAGTTGATCCCATCGACTTCACCTTCACCGAGATGGACAAGTACGGCGTGTCGGCGGGCCTGTTTGGTTTGAC
>Ga0222712_10003214_pt1 | contig 18016 bp, 43 predicted proteins | sample C33_657DmetaG_FD_165043 | JGI IMG/M metagenome (GOLD analysis project Ga0222712, IMG submission 165043) | Estuarine water microbial communities from San Francisco Bay, California, United States - C33_657D | ecosystem: Environmental > Aquatic > Marine > Unclassified | place: USA: California...
TGATTTTATTTTTATTAATGTCCAATGCGTTTTAAGCCTGTGCAATGGGTGGGTTTATTATAAGGGCTTCCTTTATATATTCATCCTGCTCTGCTTCGAACGCCTCCGCTTCCCTATCTAATGCTTTAATAAATTTCAATGCCGAACGTATCTCATTCAGCCGGCTAGATGCGGACCACTTAGGTGAACCATCTTTCATTGCACGGATACGCTTCATTAATACCGCCTCCGCTTTCTCTAATACTACAATTGCTTCTTGCATAATCTTATTTGTTTAATTTGTGTTTAATACCATCCCATAACTCTTTATATAACTTCTCAGAAGCGTATGCCTCCTTTTCGTATGGATTTTTACTATATACCACATCGTTATACTCTTTCCACTTCGATGTGAGTGGCTGTAAGGAGTGTGTCCATTCGTGTATGATTGTTTGTAATAATCCCTTTACATTACCTATATTATTGTAATATACAAAGATAGCATGGTCCTCCGGGTCATACTGCCCCATATCGGTATCCCATCCTTTCCAATAGGTAACTAATATGCCTAATTGCTTCTTATTGTTCTCGCCCATATTGTTCTTGCACCACGTCTCAGCCATTCTACCAATACGGACCACATCTTTTCTTTCCTTAATCACACTACTTAATTTCCATTTCATATGTTCCATTTAGTGGTTAAATAATAAAAGGATGGCCATTCGGTGTGACCATCCTTAAAGAGTAACGCTTATTGTAAATGTAAATCAATCAATCAGAGAATAACCAAATATGCCGAATGCGTTGAGCGGTGGTGTAGATTCGAACTACCTCCTCCTAGCTGGGGGCCAGGTGTGCAAACATTACACTTCCACCGCTTATAGGGGGCGCTACCCCCGATGGATTACTTCACTACTGAAGTAGTATCAGCTACCGGCGCTACTGATGTATCAGCTGCTGCTACAGTTGAATCTACTGCTACTGCCGTTGAATCAGTTGCTACTGCTTCAGTTGAAGCGTTTCCACCACATGCTACTAATGTAGATGCGATAGCAAAAATTGCGATTACTTTTTTCATCTTGTTTGTTTTATGTATATTAATTAATAGTTTAAAATTTAATAAAGATGGGACCGGCTATATAGGTATCCACCACCGGTCCCGTCCTTTAGTAATATTAAGCGAACAATTCCTTCTTAATTTCACGAGCCTTCTTTAAAGAAGTAGTGAATTGAGATTCACCCGCTACTCTAACTCTATAAGATACACGACCTGATGGGTAGGTAATCTTTTGGATGTTAGATACTGGTGTTTCATAAGTAGCTACTTTCTTAACTGTCTTACGGTTCTTAGATGTAACCTTAGTTACTTTACTTGTTGCTTTCGCCTTTGCTTTGTTAGCCATTTTATACAATTTAATCCAGCGGATGTTTAATACAGGTCTCCGCCTTCACCTATTTGATTTATACAAATATACGAAATAAATTCGATATTGCCAAATTTAATCGTTAAAACTTTCATATAGTTCATCCCAGTCGATTTCATCTAAGTCGATTTCATCGTGAGATGCTATATAATCACCGAATAGTTCCCTTAGTTCTGCCGGTCCATTCGTTCTACGAGCTGAATTATAAACTCCTTCAGATTCAGTTAACCAATTGTATGCGTTCCACGTATCCCAATTGTACCATCCATTATATTCGCAATGTTTCATATTAGATTAATTTAAGGGGTTGGAAAAAAGGGTTATCTAACTGCTTCGCCTCCTCATTAGTCATATCATCATATACGCCGTTTAGCTCCTTCTCAGCTGCTATATCTTTACTAGCTGCTAATATACCAGCTTTACCCGGCGTAGGTGCTCCCTTACCGGCCAGTGCATTAGATGTAACTTTATCCGATTCTAATGATTGGATATACTTAATGGCGTAAGCTTCGTTTCCGAATAGTTTAGCGATACCCTTACGTTTGTGGGTCAACTCTACTAATTGTGTACGTTTCTTGCCTTCCTTAGTTCGTAAGAACTTCACTTTTGGGGTAATAGTGTAACCGCGTGGAATAGTGTAACTCATATTAATTTTTTTATTGTCTCTCATTTACTATGTAAATATACGAAATTTATTTGATATTGCCAAACATTTTCCAGTCTATTTGGAAAATAGTTGTAACTTGTTGATAATCAATCGATTATATATTACGAACATATTGTGGTGAACCATCCCATAGGACCCCATTCAGATACCAGTCCCAATTCTTTTGTCGAATTGATACGCCCGGCAATCCATTCAGACGTTCTTTTGTAGTGTTGGACCTCCATCCAGCGTTACTAATCCACATACGACCATCAGCCTCTAAAGCGGCTATCTTATTACCATGCAACTTCAAATAGTATATAGTACCTTCTCGGACCACACTCATATTTGATTTCTTAAATGGAACTCCATCTAAAAAGTTCCTAATTGATTCCTGTGTAATTTTTTTACTCATAACTCATTTTGTTTTAAATACTTGCTAAATATAATTTACCTTCTGCTACTCCCATGCCGGCTCTATACTCAACAGGCTCTGGCTCATTGTATTCGCCGGCCGGTTCAACGTATCGGGCATACTTAGGATACTGGCAAACTGTGTTGAATACTTTTAAGATTCTACGATATAACGCCTTACTCATTGTAACCTCATCAGCGTATTGAATTAATTCATCGTATAAGTAACCATCGAATAAACCATACATACTATTGGTTAACATAAAGGTATTATCACCATACCCAATTTCCATAATGATATCCAAAATTTCCCTACGTGTTTCTGAATTCATATGTGCGTGTCTGTCGAATTTACAATAACTCATATTATTTAGATTTTAAGGTTTGATAAATAGTTTTAACTAAAGCGTAACCAACTAATGAAACGCCTGATACTAAGATAGCTTCTAAGATTGTAATGTGTGTACCCATTGTAATAAGTTTAAATTTTAATGATTAGTGAATAGTAAGGATTGAATCAATGTTCGATTTTGAAAAACCAAACGATTCTCTCAACTCCTTACGCAATTTAGATTCGTTTACATACTTACCCATCTTAACTGAATAGTCAGAAAGGATACGATTAAGTAAATTGTTTTCCACTTTTAACAACCTCAAAATGTCTGAAATTTCGGAACGTTGTTTTTTAGTACGATAAGGGAAAAAGAAATTTCTACCGAACATATCAGTAAAAGTAATAACAGGAGTACCCGCCTTAATAACTCTTTGTTTATTAGCCGGAATGTTTTTAAACTCACCAAACTTTTCATAATTCATACTTGCGTAACTCATATATCTATATTTTTAATGTTTCTCTCTCTTTATATAATAAAGATACAAAATTCCCCCGATATAGCAAAGCCTTTTAGTAAAAAAGATTTGGAAATATGAAAAATTTTTTATTGGAAATCAACACGTTATGCGTATAAAATTCAGCGATCTGTAACTCATTGTAAATCAATCAGTTAGGCGTCCTAAATTCTCTCTCTATTCCCGCCCTACCACCCTATAAAGATACGAAAAAAAATCCACATAAACAAGCCATGTGGATAACTTTTTTCCATTGCTATATGGGATTTTTTTTGTATCTTTGTAAACTTTTGCGCTTCGCAGGACTGCTAAACTAAATCGGGTGCCGCAGGGATGGCTTGTGTACATTTGTAAACGCCAAATATATTTGTTCACATTTGTAAATCTGGGCTGTGGATAAAAAAATTTTGCTCAAAACGCCAAAGGGTGGGATGTTTAATGAAGCACTGATATATACAACTATACTGATATGTGTGTATATGTGTATTAATATATCAATATATTTTTGACATTACGTTGGGAAATTACCACTTATTAACACTTATTCCCACTTTTATACTTCGAAGTTCAATTTGATATGCGACTCGTTCTCTATTTTGATATGGCTTTATACACTTCGATGCCTATCCATACTATTCCCCCGCCTATTAACCATCCTATTAATTTATAGTAACGGTATTTATAATCCTCTTTATTCATTCTATTAATTTTGTATTCCTCTTTGAACGATTTCGATTAGTAACCACAATCCCAACATACCGCCAATTAGGAATCCCAATACCCCTATCCACAATTCGTATATCCGATTTCGTTTTCTTTTATTCAGTAATTCTCCTATCGGTTTCTTATTCATATCTTATAACAATCCTACTATTATCTGCCATATAGATATTCCTATCCATATTGTATTAAATACTATTAACGTAGGCAATCCTTTCCTTTCACTAGCCCATATCAGTAGTGATGAAGTGATTAGAGTAAGGGGATACATCCATACTAACTTTATATTAAATATTAGTCCAGGTATAATGATTATCGCTTTACTCATCCAACTTACGAATTCTAATCGATTGTATAAGGGTATCCAATAATCCTTTTCCCTTAATCTTTTATATTCGTTTAGGATTTCTTTTATACCTACTATCTTATATAGTACCGATATCCATACTATCGTTATTATTAGCCATACTATTCCCATATTCATTATTAGCTGAATTTATTTTATTAAGGTTTTCAAAATCGTTAGATGTAAAGTGCTATGTTTTTTACTAACTAAGTATTGCCGATATTACTGTCCAAAGCATATACGCACCAAAACCTAATATAGCCAAACCAAATGTCATACCTCCTATGAATAGGACTACTTCTAAGATGTTTGCTAACCTTTCCTTTTGTGTTTCTGATAACTTTAATTTCATACAATTTGTTTTTAATGTTTCCCTATTAATTATATATAACTATTTTTATTTTCCGCTATGCTTTCGTATCCAATTATACATCCAATCCCTATCCAAGCTATTTGAGCCCGATGGAGCACTATCAATTATTTTATTATATTCATTAATAACTAATCGTTCTGTATCTTTATAGACTATATCATAAAGAATATCGTATTGCTCTTTTGTTAATGAATCAATAGAATTACTATCAATAAAATTTTCCTTTAACGACTCACCCCCAACCCCCGCCCCTTTCGGTTCGTTACTCTTATCTATACTCTGAATATATGTAGTACCATCCTCTAAAGGAAAATGATTTTGTAAGTGTTGCTCTCTATTCATTATCTTTTATTTATATTTTTCCATAGGTTTATTCATTATTAAAAGCTCTTTAGTATCTTCCCTAACATATATAGCCACTACGGGTTTATCTAAACGATATTGTACATCTTCACCATTACTTCCCGTATATTCGGCATTCTCTACTTCGTAATCATCCATTGAATCTGGTAATCGATTAATGAATTCTTTTAATTCTACTATTGTCATATGTTTATTTTTTTATTGCTTTCATAATACCTAGTGCTTTTAAACTCTCTTTGGTTGCATTCACATGGAAAAACAATGAATCCCACTTCGAATGTGCCAGAAAATAAGTACCATCTTTACATTTATATAAATTTACATCCTTACCATTTACGATATCCGTAAATCGTTTTTCTATAAATGTTGAAAATAATCGTTTCATATGTTTATTTTGATTTTGTATCTTCAACTATTTCAGGAGTATTTTTTTCAATATCCCTTATTTTGTTTTCCAAATCATGCTTTACTATTTCAGTTATTTGTTTTCTAGCTTCGTTGGATATTCTACTAAAATTTAATGCATCAAAGTCAATTTTAATTCGTTCTTGCCTTTCCCTTTCATGTTGTTTTCTTGCAGCATCCGTTTTCAATTTCAATTCTTCAATCGGGTCAATTACTTTCAACCCATAATCATAACCTGATTTTGCAGGTGTTTTATCCGTATTTTCTATTATACCTGCTTTAATTTGTAAGTCCGTTTTATTTAACTTACTCAATAAACCACCCATTGATAATTCAGTTTTAGTTTCAACTTTTGCTCTCCTTTCATTTTCCCATTCCGTTATTTTCGCAGGTGTTGCTTCTTTGATACCGGCAATATGTAGAGCTCGTTCCTTATCACCATTTGCTAACCATTCTTGTGGAACTTCACTATTAAATGAACTTGTTGGTTCTAAAATTGGATAGACTGATGATGTATATTCCATATCATAATACCCACCATCTTTTTTAATTTGATTGGTTAATTGGTTTATACCTTGTTTATTACCTACCATAAATGCAACACACCATACAATAATTAATACGATTAATATTAATACTAATTCCATAATTTATTTTTTTATTTTTTTCATAATTAATTCTACTATTCTATTCAAACGCCATTCTCTCTTTTGCTCCTTAATTGTTTTAGGTTCGTCCTTTGTGTTATCATATGCATTCACACTACCATAAGATGCTAACATTGATTGCATATACAATTGATGTAAGTTTTGTGGTATATCTTTGAACTCACCTTCTATTGTTATTGGCAATACTGAATTAGTCCCAACTATTTTAATCGAGCTTTTGATTGTAGCTTTTGTACTACCTTTCATTGTTAAGTGCTCACCTCCTAATGTTATACTCATATTAAATTGTATTCATACAGATTATAATTTTTTCGGGCATATCTATTTCATCCTTAGTTACCCACAAAGTTTTACCTTCATATTCCATAATATAATGCCCACTATCAGTTTGCCTTCTATGTAATAAAATAGAATATGCTGAATTCATTCTATCGTTATTCAAATGAAATTCATAATACTTATCTTGCTCAAGCACTCCCGTAATTGTTAATCGGTCATCGTATTTCATGCCAACTATTTTTTGAATACTATGAATTTTTAATTTAGATTCTTTTGATTCAAAAAGGTCTTTATATTGCTTCATCCACTCATCCAATACCATACGAGCTTGCTGCTCGGCAACATCTTTGATTTGTTGTGCAACATTTGAATTTGGTTGTGCTACATTTACAACTCCAACTCCATTCGTAGTTGTTGCTAATGTTTGTAACCTTTGTGTCAATGTCATTGGTGGTGGGGTTGGTATAATTGGCATATTAAAATGGTAATTCAGTTAATGATATTAATTGCTGAACCATAAAATTCATATTATATAAACTATCCAAAATTACTTCAGTTGTTTTTGTTTGCCCATATGAATCGGTAATCATTGTAGCATAACCTTCTCTTTTTGGATATTTCAAAATAGATAATGTATTTTCAAATCCATAAGGTGCGCCACTTTTAATACCTCGTATTTCCCAAGTCCAATTATCCTCTTTTAAAGTTAAACTTCTGCCAACAAATTGTATTTCGAAACTCTGTCCTTTTGAATCTATTTTACCATTCAATTTTTCAGGGTTCTTAAATTGAATTGGCTTTATACCATTCATCTTAGCTATTTGAGCATCCAAATCGGCATACAAAGAATCTATTGTATTATTTGTTGATTTTATGGATTGCATAGCTCTCCAAAGTACATCTTGCCAATTATATCCTTCTAATGCATCCTTTGTTTCCATCTATTGAATAACTTTTACTTTACTGAAATTAAAACTTCTCCATCCTTCCTTCTCTAAATCGAATACAGTAATTAAATCAGTTTCAATTACGTTTCCGTTTTCATCTAACTTTACAACCTTATCCGTTTTTGGATGTTGTGCTTCGGGAATTTTACTAACCATTTTTGTACATAACATTGTACGTTCGCTACCATCAGCTTTTGTGAATGTTACACTCACCGCTTCGGTTTGTAATTTTTCTACTAATTCCTCTTTTGTAATTTGTAATTCCATAACCTATTTATTTATTATTTATTTAATTGCCAAATATGCCATACGAATGGACCATCGAATAATGAATCAATGTATGTATGTGTTAAATAATCGAATTCAAAACTATGACCTGTACCAATTATTTCAAAATTGCTTTCATATGTTTCTTTCTCATTTTCATCTACCAATACCCATATATGCATAATACCATTTTGCATTCCCGCTTTTAAGATTTGTGAATTAATTGGTAACGTAACCTTTCTTGCTAATTCGTATTTGTAAATTACTTTCATATTATTCTTTATAACTTTTTAATCTTTTATAATTTTCTCTCTCAATTTCGTATGAATATTTTTCTTTCATTCCGAGTATTCTATGAAAATCTTTATATGCATTTGGGTGATAATCTTTTAAATAAGATAATCCCAATTCGTATTCAAATAATGTATTTTCATAACGATGTTCTTTTGAATCGAAACCATCTTCTAACATAACGATTTCAATTTGTAAGCTATCAATTACATTTTGTAATGAATCTCTTTTTTGTAAAGATGTTAAATAACTCTCTTCTGCTTTTGTTATGTTTACTTTACTATGGTTCATACTTAAACCAACTGCTATAAATCCTATAACAAGTATTGTAAACAATCCAATTTTATATGTTGTATTTGAATCCATAACTTTATTTATTTATTAACGTTTGTGTAAACTTACTAACCGGCTTAGAACCCCACCACGTTCTTTGAAAGTCATCAAAAGTTGGTAAAGACATTGTACCATAATCTACATCGAATTGGTTAATCCCACCATTTATTCTTTTAGTTACATTACTAACAATCGAATGTGAAATTGGTGTAGATGTAATTGTAGCACTTCCTATCCAAGTCTTTTCAACTTCCCGTATATAATCATCAATACAATGCTCATATATCATTCTGAAGCTAGAAATACGTTTTAACATTTCGAAATCCACTATTCGTTTAACTACTACGTTATTCAATCTATCACGTATTGTTAGAACATATGAGCTATCCCGAAAACCGGCATCCGTATCCAATCTTAATTCCATTTGACGATGCGATTGTATATCCAAAACATCGGCAAAATATTGTGTATATACTGCATTAACCATTGGATTAATTATAGAATATCCTTTATATGTTATACCTTTAAGTTTTTCCCAACCGGTGATTTTCATACTAATCTATTTTTGGAAACAATATATTCTGCATAAAGTATTTAGCTTTCTCTTCACCCAATTTAGCCTTCAATACATTATAAGTTCTTTCATTCTTTTGCTGATTATCACAATACCTATTTTGTGCTGCTACTATATAATCACTACGATATTCATTTTGCTTTGCCCCTTCTAATATTTTCATATACATTTCAAAACAATTATGTACAATATCAGTTAGCTTTTCCAATTCATTATCAGTTGGTATTATAGCTAATGGCGTTGGTGAAAATATAATCTTAGCCCAATCAGGCAATGGATATGGTTTTTCAAAAGGATAACTACATCTATATTCCAATGCATTATCAACAGGACTCCAATCCATAAATGCCGCTAATGGTTTTTTTTCAGTACATATAATATCAAATCCAAAAATTGGTTGCTGATATTTTTCATTTGGAAAACACGTTATATGTAATACTTCTAAATTCTTATCACTATACCTTTCAATATGTGCTAATCTGAATTTATCATTTACAAATCGTTTATTATTCCATCCAAAATCTTCGGTAGGTATTTCTTTTCCACTATGCTGAATGATTGTATTCTCAATCTTATCGGCTATACTATTAAGAATGTGTTTGTAGTTCATCTAATATGTTTATAATATATTGAAATCCTTTATTTACTTCATCGGCCCATTCATCTTTTTGAATACCCCTAATCATAGTAACCAATTCCGGCACATTATCAAAATCATACATTCTACCTTTGCCTGGAACTTTTGATTTCATCATTTGTCCACCAAACATTAATGCCATATAGTTCAAATATATGTGAGGATATAAATCTTTTACCTTTAAACTTTCTAAATACGCACCATATTCATTAGCTGCTTTAATTTGTGGAAATGATAATGGAATTTCTTTTTGTAATTCCATAATATCATCAAATACTTTTGTTAATCTAGCCAAATCAGGACTGATATCGGCAGCTTTGTGTTCTTCTATACATTGAAAAATACACGCTTGCTGAATCAAATAATGTAGGTATTCTTTTTTAGATAGTTCACCTCTAAACATTCTTTGATTGAATTCCATTTTTTCAGCCTTACTATGTAAATCGGCTGTTGCTTCTCTTAATCCCATTTTAATATCCTTTTTGAATTGTTAAATAATAATTCCATTTTAGAAAACTTATAGCTACTCCAAATGCCGGTGAGGATACTCCTGTTTCTAAAAAGTAATTTTTACTATACCATACTTTAATAAATGGTAAAATGTTTACTATATCTTTATTCCTTTGAAACCTATTGTTTTCTATAAACCATCTGTTATTTGATTTCAATGTATGCGCTTTGGCGCCATTCTTTTTTTGCTTTTTCATCTTCTTTCCAATTTTTAATTATTTCTTCAGCTTGTGATTGATGCTGAAATGCGTATGAACCACTTCTCCAAACTTTAAATGGTAAATAAAAGTAATTAGTTTTATACCATACACGCTTTTGTGGTAAATACTGCGTTTGTCCATATAATACCCAAGTTTGGATACGATATTTAGGTCTAGCGTTTAATTCTAATGCCATCGCTCCCAATAGTATTAGTAAAATAAACTTAGCTTTATTCATTGTTTTTTGTCTTATTAAGTTTTATTTGTTGTTCCAATTTAAAAATCTTTTTAGTATAACTTTCAATGGCTACACTACGGCTCCACTTACCCATATTGTTTACGGGCACCATATCCTCATAATACTTTAATTTTTCTTTTAATTCTTTTAGTTCTTTAAATAAAGCCATTGTAACCTCCTTTCTTTTTGGTTTGTTATATGTAAATATACTACTTTTTTTCCAATTTTCCAAATCCTCTTATTGCATTTTTATAACGAGGTTCTTCTAAACTACTAATCTTTACACCCTCATACCTATTTGCTGCGTGTATAAAATAAGTGTTACCTATATACACTCCTGTATGCCAACCTGATGGTGATTGTTTACTTCTAAAAAATATTAAATCACCTATTATCAAACTATCCTTTTTAATACGTTCCGTTTGCTCCCATTGTTTATATGCAACATTACCCAATTCTTTGTTATAAACATCTTTATATAAACGTTTATTAAATTGTGAACAATCAATTCCTCTTTCAGTATTACCACCCAATTTGTAAGGCTTCCCTATCCAATGTAGCATAAACTTATTTAGTAATGTATCGGATGTTAAAATATCATCACTTATAGCCGGCTTTTTAAAATCGGTATATTTGTTATTGGTTTGTGCTATTGAAGTTACACTTAGTATAACTAAAATAGCTGTAATTATAATTTGCTTCATTTTATAGTTTTAATCCCACCAACCTCTCATATCAGTACCATCGTATCCTTCACCATACTTCTTTGAGTTGTTAGTTCCTTTAACAATTTCCCATAATTCTTTCCATTCAGCTTGTTCAATAGCAACTGCTCTTTTGTATATTCTACGATTATGGGCTTTATCTTTTTTTGTTTCATTATCTATTAATCTATGCATACCATCTTCAGTTTTTTCAAATAACCAATCTGATAAAATTAATTCACCCAATTCAGCTTCAGCTCTTTCTACAAAATTATCTTCTCTACTATTTTTTAATAATTCCAATGCTCTACGCATTGCTTTTAATTTTGGTTCACGCGATTCACTAACTTCAATTCCTTTTTCAGTCATTCCTTTTTCCATAATAGTTAACGAACGTTCTAACATATTTAATGTATAACGATAATCCCACCAATCGTGAGAATACAATTCTTTACGGAATCGGTAAATGTTTTTAATAAAATGTGGAATATCATATCGGACTGTCGAATATGTTTTATACCACCAAGTTTGTTGCATTGATAATCGTTTTAACGATTTTAAAAATGTATCTGCGAATTCTACTTTCATATTATTTTCTTTTAAATAAATCTTTAAATGTTTTAGCAGGTTTTATTATTCTGCCAGTTGTTTCATCCATCATTGGTGCTCTCCAAAATTCATAACATAACCAAACAAAGAATATTAGAATTGCTATACCAATGTATTTTGTTATTTCGTACATAATTTATTATTTTGCTTTTATTATTTTATATCTACGATGTCTTTCTTCTTCGCTAAGTAAATTGGTATATGTATGGGCAATATTTACTTTTATACAAACTTCAGGTAATTTATTATTTCTGAAATAATTGTTAATATATCCTATCATATTTGCACTACCAATTGGATTAGCTGAATGAACGTAAATAGTTGGTAATGGTATTTTTTTATTCATTGCCTCTGCTACTAAGAATCTAGTGCAATCCATTCCCGTTTTTTCTTCAATACGATTATAATCTAATTCAAAATTCGGTTTTGTATTTGTGTAATATTCTTGCATAGCACTTTCACCTAAATCGTGGTCTAATGAAATTACTTCGTAATTTTCTAAACCATTCAATTTAATATGTGCAACAAATTCATCGTAATTACGCACAACTTCCCAATCGCCTTCAGTTGGAATTCTTACGTCATCCAAATACAAATATATTTTTTTATTCCTCATTATGTATAAATTCTAATTCTCTTTTAACAAAATTGTAATCAAATGTAATTGGTTTATTTTCCGCATCGTAACTTAGTGAACAGGTACACCCATTAAATGCGTATCCACTCCAATCACCATATTGAATCGGAGCATATCCATAATCTTCGTGAATGTGTCCACTAAAGTGTAAGTGTGGTTTTACCTCGTGTAATTTATGTAACAAATCTGCACAACCTACATTTTGATATGTACGATATGTTTTGTCTCTGTATCCATAAATTGGTCCGTGGGTAATTACAATATCTGAATCCGTTGGTATTTTATTCCAAACTTCAGCTATATCATTTCCCCTATCTTTGTTAAATGCCCAACCATATCCGAATGATGGTGTGATTGGCGAACCCCATATTTTTATTCCATCAATTTCAACAAATGAATCTTCTAAATAAAATACGTTTGGACGTAAATGAATACCCAATAATTCTTTTAACCAATCAGGCTTACCTTCCGCACATTCGGTATCGTATTCGGTTTTACCTTCGAAGTGTGCTAACTTATCTCTCAATAGTATTTCCCTATCAAAGGTCATATCGTGATTGCCGGCAATAAATACTTTATTAGTATAGTTGTCTATATCATTAAACCACTTAACAAATCGTTCAACTTCGCTCTTCCTACCCAATGAAGATATATCTCCACTATGAATAAGCAAATCGCCGCCTGGCAACAATCCATTAAGTTGGTTGTGCTTATTGTGGGTATCACTGATGTGGGTTATTCTCATTTTCATTTTCAAATTCTTTACTTCCTACTAATTGATATGCATCATATGTTGATTCGATAGCTGTTTCAATTGCTGTATAAATTTCTTCATCGTATTCGGCTAACGGATGTTCTAAACAATGGTCGTGTAGCGTAGATGCTAACACATATAACCTATCCATTAATTCTAAATAATGGCCTGGGTTAATTTCTCTTTTTAAATTTTCTGATTTCATATACACAAATATACGAAAAATATTTGAGATTACCAAATAAAAAAGGGGGAAATATCCCCCTTCTTATTATGATTATTTGTAATATGTTATTACATCATTGGAGGCATCTGCATTTGTGGTGCTGATTCCTTTTCTGATTTCTTTTCAGCTACAACACATTCGGTTGTAAGTAATAATCCAGCTACTGATGCTGCATTTTCCAATGCTAAACGAGTTACCTTTGTAGGGTCAATAATACCTGCTTCAATCATATCTACATATTCATCGGTTCTCGCATTAAATCCAAAGTTACCGCCAGTTTCTTTTACTTTATTGATAATTACATCCGGCGAACCTCCAGCATTTGAAACAATTGTTCTGAATGGTGCTTCAATTGCTTTCTTAACAATATCGGCTCCCAATTGTTGGTCAGCGTTTTCTAATTTAGTAATAAAGCCAGTATTAACTAATACATCAGCTGCTTTTACTAAAGCGATACCACCACCAATTACAATTCCTTCTTCAACAGCTGCACGAGTAGCATGCAAAGCATCATCTACTCTGTCTTTCTTTTCTTTTAATTCGGTTTCAGTTGATGCTCCAATATAGATAATTGCTACACCACCACTTAACTTAGCCAATCGTTCTTGCAACTTCTCTTTGTCATAATCGGATGTACTACGTTCGATTTGAGCTTTGATTGTATCGATACGAGCTTTGATTGCTTCAGTAGTTCCACCACCATTAATGATGGTAGTTGTATCTTTATCTATATTAATTTTTTCAGCCGTACCACACATTTTTAATGTAGCCTTCTCTAATGTTAAACCACTTTCTTCGCTAATCACAGTACCACCTGTTAGGATTGCAATATCTTCTAACATCTCTTTACGTCTATCACCAAACGCAGGTGCTTTAACTGCTGCGATTTTAAGTGAACCTCTCATTTTGTTTACTACCAATGTAGCCAATGCTTCACCTTCTATATCTTCGGCTACAATTAATAAAGGTCTATTAGTTTGTGCTGCTGATTCTAAGATACCAATAATATCTTTCATTGAACTGATTCTCTTATCATACAAAAGTACATAAGGTTTTTCTAATTCAGCTTCCATCTTTTCCTGATTGGTTACAAAGTATGGTGAAAGGTATCCTCTATCAAACTGCATACCTTCTACAGTCTTTACTTCGGTTTGTGTACCCTTAGCTTCTTCTACAGTGATTACGCCATCCTTACCAACTTTCTCCATTGCATCAGCCAACATCTTACCAATTTCGGAATCGTTGTTTGCTGAAATAGTAGCAACCTGCTCAATCTCTTTGTTTGTATTAATCTTTTGAGATGTTTTTCTAAGTTCATCAACAACAGCCGTAACCGCTTTATCAATACCTCTTTTTAAATCCATTGGATTGGCGCCGGCAGTTACCATCTTAATACCATTGGAGAAGATAGCTTGAGTTAATACCGTAGCCGTAGTTGTACCATCGCCTGCTAAATCAGCAGTTTTAGATGCAACTTCCTTAACTAATTGAGCACCCATATTTTCAATAGTATCTTCCAATTCGATTTCTTTCGCTACCGATACGCCATCTTTTGTAATATGTGGTGAACCAAATGATTTACCAATAATTACATTTCTACCTTTTGGACCCAATGTAACCTTCACTGCGTTAGCTAATGAATCTACGCCCGTTTTTAACTTTACTCTCGCATCGTTTTCAAATAACAATTGTTTTGCCATAACTTAATTTAATTTTTGTTTTATTTTGTTTATTGTTACAAATATAAGGAAATTATTTTTAATTACCAAATTATTTAATCATTTAAAAAATTACCATTCTGAATTTCTAATGATAAATTATAGTTGTGTTCAATTTTATCAAACATTGTATCGTAAATATAGTTAAATTCACCATTTACTAATTTATCTAATATACTAAAGTATCTGCTAAAATATTCATCATTATTTTTGTTTGGAATATAGTGTATATTATCTTTTATAATATCACGTATTCCCAATTCATCTACAAATGTATAATATCCCATATTTTCTAACATTTCGATATGTACTTTACCATTGGTAAGTATTGGAATTGTTTTAGCTAAAAATGGAAACATACTCTTTTCAGTCAATGCCCCATCGTAATGATTGGATTCAACTACTAAATTAAATTTACTCATTGTTAATAAGCATATATTTTGAAACATAAATTCATTACCTTGAAATGCCGCGTGAAATTCCATTGGTTGAATAACCGAATGAGATTGATATGGGAATTTTATTCCATCCTTTTCAAAGAAATTAAGATGTTCGGCTTCATTATCAAATCCTTTTGCTGTTAAATCTGCGTTTTTGTAAGTTAAATAAAGATTTCTATTTTTCTTTGATTCCAAATATTTAAAAAATTCATAACGTCTATCGTGTCCCCTCCTTACTAAATAAACTAACTGAAATGGTTTGTAGTTTTGTTCCAATATAGTTTGATATTTCATATTGGAATATGCGGTATAAACGCCATCAAACATAGATTTTGTATATAACAATGTACCAACGCCCTGCCATCTGGATGGTATAACCATTATGGGTTTATTGATATTCGAAACGAATTTATCAAAATCACCTGATACTGTTTCGGTTGGATTTATAAAAATAAGTTGTTTATTATGTATATTCTTTGATTCTATTATTTTGAAAAACTTTGTAATATTATCAGAAGATACTTCATTTTCATTTATTTTACAATAATATATTTTGTATTTATCAGTTTCTAACCACAAAAAAATTGGTTCTATATCTACTCCCTTATCCAAAGATTCAATTAACTTATTATTAGCTAACAAGCTCAATTTAGTATCTCCTGCTTTAATATCCCAAACGGGCAAAAACCTTTTATTAATCATTTATTAATCTATTATTTGAGTTGCTTCTTCAATTAAATTCACAAATAAGTATTCATTTGTTTGATTGCTTCTTAATATTTTTTCACAGCGATAATATTGTTTTAACATATCTGCATTTTCACCCGCTACTTCTTTTGTAAATTTACCATATGGTATTCTTTTGATTACCTCATACAATTCTGCTCCTACGTTTACTAAATCTAACTTCCTCATTTCCAAAATATTTGAACTCCCAATATACCTAAAGCTAATAATAAACAAATAAATGTTTTAGTATTAATTGGTTCTTTAAATAAAATAATACTCATTGAAGCAAATACTATTATACCAATAGCAAATCCTATCAATCTGCTTGGCCATATTTCACCATTAAAACTATATACGAATGCTTCAACTGATTTTATATATAACCAGCTTATTGGTATAGCTATACCCAATATTAACAATGGATATCTTTCATACCAATTGTATTTTATGTTTCCCTGTAATTGCAGGAATGTTAGTACTTGCGCTATGAATCCATAGACAAATCCTAAAAGTAACTTATTCATTTCTTTTATTTTAATCCATATAATCAGATATATCTATTCCATCATCTTCTTGGGAATAGATTATATCATCCATTTCTTCACAATAATCGTAGATATCATCTAGCAAAGGATGCGATACGCCATCCAAATCAATTTGCTTTAATGCATCTTTAACTTTGTAAATTATTTTTTTTAATTGCTCTTCCATTGTTTTTTATACTTTTGTTTCTATTGGAAATAAGTATTAACAAATCGCGAATTTTGCTACATTGTTCATATTCTTCTATTTCTAAAAAATATTCCATTGCTTTATTCAAAGTATCTGATACATTCTTTTCACTAACCATAAAGACCACATTATCTGCTAAATTTGAAATCATAATTGCTTCAATTATTTCAAATTCACCATTAATCAATCTTTCACAATACCTAATTAATTCTGAATGAATTATATATTTGTTATTGTTAGCCCAATTTACCAAAGATTGATTACCAATATCAATGTGCAACATCATTGGTTTCATATTATCTTTTGTATTTTGTGATTTTTGTAATTTTTGATTCATCGTTAAATACTAATTCATCTATACAATTCGTTGATGTTGAGTTACTATATTTTAAGCTATACTTAACAAATACAGTATTTTCACATTCGTGATATTCGTATATAGTCAATTCATATGGATTCTGAAAGAATGAACGAATCGTTTCGCACACCCATCTTTTATGGGGCCAAGTACCATTAAAGTCCGTCATATGACAATCATCAGCCACAACCAACTCTATATTAGGCATATTTTTATGCTTTAATGATTCAAAAAACAATTCAGCACTATCAATGTAACCCATAATTTATATTTTATTTTTTATTTAAATATTTCGTAAGCCATATATAAACCCCAAAAAATAACCCCGCTATACAATACAAAACGAAGTTCGCTTTCCATAAACTTCCCATCAGTAGCATTAGGGAATATTGTACGGCATCGAACCCAAAAGGATTGAAGAATAGTGCCAGCATCAATGCCATATCTTTGTATAACATTATCCTGTTTTCCTTGCTTTTCAGCTTGTTGAATGTTTTTACTATCACCTTCGTCCATTTTATTAAATTTAGTTAAACAATGCATAACCTACTTACTTTAATATATACTCCAATATTTCTTTTTTAGGAGTTTCTATATAATTCAACAATTGTGTTCTATTATGTTTTTGAATTTTTTTATATTTGTT
>Ga0222712_10003215_pt1 | contig 18010 bp, 24 predicted proteins | sample C33_657DmetaG_FD_165043 | JGI IMG/M metagenome (GOLD analysis project Ga0222712, IMG submission 165043) | Estuarine water microbial communities from San Francisco Bay, California, United States - C33_657D | ecosystem: Environmental > Aquatic > Marine > Unclassified | place: USA: California...
TACCGAGTCCTGCCCGGGCTTTGTTAATCCAGGTGAATGGTGCCAATAACGATGGTGGCACTACTACAACAAATTCAATATGCCCGGATAGTTAAATGGTATAACGGTCGCTTGATAAGCGATTATTACAAGTTCAATTCTTGTTCTGGGCACCAAAATAGTTGTTGACATAGTGGTGTATAGATCATATACTATGTATTGTTCATTAAAAATTTAAAGCAGTATTTTGCCCTGGTGGTGGAATGGTAGACACGTTGGTCTTAGAAGCCAATGTCGAAAGGCGTGAGAGTTCGAGTCTCTCCTGGGGCACCATTAAAAAATAGCATTAGCGGGAATCGTCTAGGGACGCTTAGACTCATGAGGAATAGGGCCATCTTACTCCTCTGATAAAACCGTGAGCAATGGCTTATGAGGAGAATCGAACTCCACTCAGAAATCCGCTTGGTCCCATAGGGTCTAATGTTATTTTTTAATGGTAATTGGGTCGTTAGCTCAGTTGGTAGAGCGTCGCCTTTACACGGCGAATGTCGGCAGTTCGAGACTGTCACGACCTACCAGTTATGGAAGTGTGGCAGAGTCCGGTTTATTGCACCTGTCTTGAAAACAGACGAGTCGAAAGGCTCCGTGAGTTCGAATCTCACCGCTTCCGCCAAACAATATTGGAGAGGTCCTATAATGGTATTAGAGCGGATTGCTAATCCGTCGCTCGACGAAAGTTGGGTTCTGGGTTCGAGTCCCAGTCTCTCCGCCAGAATGTTTGATATATAGTTTTACGCCCTTATAGCTCAGTGGTAGAGCAACCGCCTTGTAAGCGGTAGGTCCCGTGTTCAAATCATGGTGGGGGCACCAAGTTTTGTTGTGTAGCAATACACAACCGGTGAGGTAGAAGGTAGATGAGGATAGACGCTGTTATCGCTTCATGCGATGACAAACTTAACTCTGGCAATCAGTCTTGAAAACTGATCGTGCCTGAGTGTACCGATCCCAAATATCTTTAATTAGACTGTCAATTGCTGATCGGAAATATTCAGGCCTCTGTAGCCTGTACATTGCAAATTGTCAAAGGGTGGACTATATGAAGCCCTGTTTGTCATTTGTCCGGTCTATTACTTGACCTTTTACCAATCCGTCATTTTTCTGTTGACAATCAATCGTCAAGGCACTATAATTAAAAATCAAAGGAAGAAAACAAATGAACATTTCACTAAGAAAATCTAACGCAGTTCAAAATCAAATCACTGATGCTCTGCGTCACATCGAGATCAAGACCGATGTTAGCATCAACGAGTTCCAAGATCCAGAAGTTGAAATCGCTAATGGCCAAAAATCTCTCTTGGAGAATGATCGTCGACGTGGTCTGCTGCTGGCAGCACAATACAACATTCGCGGCCTAGTTGGCGCAGCCAATGCCCAAAGCGGCATTGACCTACTGTTGACACGAGCAGCGTTTACCGACAAACGCATCAGTCAACTAGAGTCTTTGGTTAAGTCTAAGACTGTGACTGACCTAGCAGTAATCAAGGGCAAGTTGGATAAAATTAAAAACGACAAAGGCGAAACTCGTCGTAGCATGTATGGCTACAACGACACTGTCGAAACATCAGTTCTTAACAACAGCGACATTGATGCGTTCAAGAAAGAACTCAGCAATCTTCGTAAACAAAAACAAAAACTCAATGACGAGATCCTTGAGTTAAATATCAAAACGGAAATTCCGTTGAGTGACGAAGCAGTGGCAACACTGACTGCTGAAGGAATTCTTTAACAGACCCCGGTTTACACTTTTACGTTAACAAAGTGGGTAAATTGGCTTCACCATAATGCCAGGGTACAAACGGTAATGACCATAAGGCTCGGTTTAGAGCGACTTAAGACACCGTGGCGGCAGAAGTAGAACTGACGACAAAAATGCAAATACTAACGGACAGAGTAACAGCTCAGTCTAGGGCGGAACAGGGAACCGTAGCTAGACACTTTATAAATGCTTTCTGTAGTAGCTACAATGGAACACCGAGAAACTTGTAATTCTAGATACAAGCAAGGACCGGCCATGAAGAGTGGGGCTACCGTGGATTCAAGCGCCGCAGAGAGCACCTATAAAGTTTATCGCGGGATGGAGAAGGAGTATCTCGAGAGTCTCATAAGCTCTAGTCCCTGGTGCGATTCCAGGTCCCGCAACCAGTTTTTACAAAGGCAAAAATGAAATTAACCGACAGCCGTGGTCCCGGCATAGATACAGAAAAATGTGTAGAAGAAGCAGGAGGCAATAGGTTTGATCTTGTGCTAATTGCTTCTGTGAGAGCTAGAGAACTTAGCCGTAGACACAAAGCATCAGAACTCACTACACAGGTAAATGCTCCTGTGAGTGCGTTGTTAGATATTCAAGCAGGTAAAATAGGCAAAGAATATCTTAAAAAAGTTTAAACCGAGTGTAGGATAGCCTGGTTCATTCCGCCTGCTTTGGGAGCAGGATGTCGCAAGTTCGAATCTTGCCACTCGGACCAATTAGAGGATAGATAGATGGCAGAACATTGGAATGGTGGTAACGGCGGTAAAGGTTCTAAACCTAGACCGTTTAGTGTAAGTCAGGAAGAATACGATAACAGATTTGAAGCAATCTTTGGTAAGAAGAAAAAAACAGAAGCAGAAAAGTTTGACGAACAAGTTATAATGAAACCCGAATACTACGACGAGGAAGATGACAATGCAGGTAAGAGTAAACCCTGAAGGTAAAATTGGTACATGCGGTTGTGGCCGAAGCCCTACTGGTGATTGTATCGGTTGGCATGGTCTTAATGAGCAACAACTAAAAGATGCTAGAGCAAAATGGCAAGCTGATCAAGATCAAAAAGAACTAGACGAATATAAATCGCAGGCACAAGAACTGTGGAACGACAGTTGTACCAGCAATAGGGCAGTATAAAATATATGCGGGAGTAGCTCAGTTGGTAGAGCACTTGCCTTCCAAGCAAGATGTCGCGAGTTCGAGACTCGTCTCCCGCTCCAAATTTCTGCCCGTAGCTCAACTGGATAGAGCAACAGCCTTCTAAGCTGTAGGTCGGGGGTTCGAGTCCCTCCGGGCAGGCCAGTAAAACTATAATAACCCAGTCAACAACTGGGTTTCTTTTTGATGTTATAATAGTAGAATGATAGAAGTAAAAAATAAAACAGGAACAAGAGAATTTGAAACATTGGCCCTAGCAATAGATTGGGCAAAAGAATTAGGTGAGTTTGTAACCATTAGTGTTAATGGTCACGAGTTTGTTGGCAAGTTTGGATCAGACGAAATCAAAGAAGGTATGTTGCCAGATGGCGTAGCATACACATGGAAGAAACGGAGGACATGATGCCTTGGATTGAAAATGTAGCGGCAGTTGATGTATCCAGCGGATTTCATCACGACTGCGGCGTTAACAGTATGTTGATCAGTATTGCCGACACAGGCGGTTGGAGACCTGAAGCCAAGCACGAGTTCAAAGAGCGTCATAACTTTGAGTTTCTTGATGTTGAGAAAGACGATTTTGTGCTTGAAGAAGCTATGAAGTGTAGTCAAGAACAGGCTAACGAACTTGTACGATTACTTCAACACGCATTAGAAAATCGAATGAATGTTGTTGTTCATTGTACAGCAGGTATTTGTCGTAGCGGTGCTGTTACAGAAGTTGGTGTTATGTTAGGATTCCGAGATACTGAAAAGTTTCGCAGTCCTAATCTGTTAGTAAAGCATCGAATGATGAAAGCTCTAGGCTGGACCTACGACGAAAACGAAAAGCCAAACATCGATGATTGGCGAACCTTTAGGAACAATTTATGAAAAAATTGATCAAAGATGGCCGTGTTGCTGTATTGTACTCGCCCGGATTTGGAGCAGGTTGGTACTCGTGGAATCAAGAACATCCCGAAATTATCTTCGATCCAAACATAGTTGAATATGTTGAAAAAGAAGATTGGGACAAATGTAGAACCTATGTAGAATTAAAGTATCCAGATATCTACATAGGCGGTCTAAGTGACCTAAGAGTGTCCTGGTTAAAAGAAAACACATTGTTTCGTATACATGAGTATGACGGCAGTGAAAGTATAGAGGTCAAAGAAGATCTCGATTGGTTAATAGCTTAAGAAAGGAGCAGCATATGCCTAGCGTGTTTTTAGTAAGTGATACGCACTTCGGCCACGCAGGTGTGTGCCGATTCTTGCGTGACGATGGAACCAAGTTAAGACCTTGGGACAGTCCCGAAGAAATGGACGAAGCAATGATTAAGGCTTGGAACGAGCGAGTTAAACCCACAGACAAAGTCTATCATTTAGGCGATGTAGTTATTAACCGCAAAGCCATGAGCACATTATCTCGCTTAAACGGTGATAAGGTATTGATTCGTGGTAATCATGACATCTTTCGTGATACAGAATATGCGCAGTACTTTCGCGAGTTACGTGCTTATCATGTAATGAACGGAATGATCTTGAGTCATATTCCAGTACACGAAGCATCGTTAAGTCGATTTGGCACTAACATACACGGACACTTACACGCAAACCGTGTAAAAAAAGCTCGTGGCGTCGATGCTCGTACAGGTGAAATCTTGTACAGCAACGAAATTGACAATCGCTATCATTGCGTATGCGTTGAACAGACTCCAGACTTTGCGCCTATTTTGTTTGAAGATGTTATCAAACGTATTCAAGAAGAAGGCGGCGTTGTTGGCTTTCGAAACGGCAACGGTCCGGTGGTCGACTAATAGGACTCTTCGGAGTCCTATTTTTTTCACTTTTTTAATCAAATCAATAAATACGCATATAATCATTGGAGAAAAAATTATGCTAGTCCGTTTAGGTGAACCAGGCTTTAATCAAGATTGGTTAAAGTTTTTAGAATTGGATCCTGTACATCCAGGAATATCGATTGAAGAAAGGTTACACGACGGTCGAACAGTGTTTGCTCTCGAAGAACAAGGCACACCTATGGCGTTGGTATGTGCTAAACTTTCAGATCATATGAACCGTTCTATCAATGATATCCTAAGTCCTAGCCAACAAAATTTAGTAGCTATGTTCTATACTGTGTTCCGTTTGCCAGGAGCAGCCGCAGGTGTAGGTGTAGATATCATTCAAGAAGCTCTTAGATATTGCCGAGGCGCAGGAATTAATCAACTGTATACATTAAGTCCAGTACCTAGTCTAAGAAAATACTTTGACACAGTACCTAGCGAAGACCAGATCAGAGAGTTTATAGAAACTCGAAAAGATCCTGTTGCTCGTTTTCATTTAGGTAATGGTGCTAAACTTCAATCTGTAAATTTTGATGCCGACCAAAGTTCAAAGCGTTTAGAAGAAAGTTGGGGCATCATGGTCAATTACAATTACTCTTAACGTTATTGAAAAAATCAATTAGCGTCATAGAAATAATTATTGTAAAAATCTATTGATTTTTAATATTAATAGGATATATAATGTACATATACAATAGTACATTGTAATAGTTTTCAACACACACAAGGAGAAGATATGAAAACAGTTGGTGATAAATTAGCCCCATTCACAGTTACAGGTGTTCGACCTGGACAACCAGAAGATGCTTTCTTTGACATTACAGAAAAGTCTTGGGAAGGCAAGTGGAAGGTAATTGTTTACTATCCAAAGGACTTTACATTTGTATGTCCAACAGAAATCGTAGCCTACGACAAGTTAGCACAAGATTTTGAAGATCGCGATGCTATTCTTTTGACAGGTTCAACAGACAATGAGTTCTGTAAAGTCAGCTGGCAAAATGCCCATGCTGATCTAAAAAATATCAAGCACTATCAATTTGCTGACACACAGCGTGGTGAGTTGTCATTGATTGAACAGCTTGGTGTATTCTATGCGCCAGCAGGTGCCGCACTTCGTGCTACATTCATTGTTGACCCAAACAACGAAATCCAACACGTCACAGTTAACAACCTAAACGTGGGTCGCTCACCAGAAGAAACACTTCGTGTATTAGATGCGTTACAAACTGGCGAACTATGTGCCTGTAATCGCACAGTAGGTGGAGAAACACTATAATGGCATTCATTGACGCTATCAAAGAAGCGTTGCCAGACTACGCCAAGGACACCAAGTTAAATCTTGACGCTGTCCTACTGCGTAGTACATTAGATGCTGATGTTGCTATGGGTTGTGCTGTAGCGGCATTGGCCGCAACTGGTAACGGTAAAGTACTTGCTGTCTTGTTAGCAGATGCTCCAGTACATGCTGACAGCGCAATGACAGCCGCTAGCATCATGGCGCAGAACAACGTTTGGTATCCTTACGTTGAGATGGCTGACGATCCTGCTCTAAAAGGACTGCCAGCTGGCCTACGTATGAATGCTATTGCTAGTCATGGTGGAACTACCAAGTCAAACTTTGAAGCATTTAGTTTGGCCGCTAGTATTGTTGGCAAGTGTCACTTCTGTGTTAAGGCACATTATGAAACACTCAAGCAAGAAAGCTACACAGTAGAACAACTTCGTGACATTGGACGCATTGCTAGTGTTATGAATTCAGTAGCCAAAGTATTGAATAGCTAATAAGTAATAAAAGAATAGCCCACTTCGGTGGGCTTTTTCTTGATTAAAAAATCTACTCATGCTATAATATGTTCTTTATGGAGGGTAAAATATGTTAGATTGTTTGATTATTGGCGATAGTATTGCCGTAGGTACAGCAATGGCTCGCCCAGAATGTGTAAGTTATTCCAAAGGCGGGTGGAACAGTTGGCAATGGAACAAAGACTATCTTGCCAAAGCATCTAGTCAGCCCGCCAAAACTATCATTATTAGTCTAGGTGCTAATGATCATAAAGGCGTCAAGACAGAAGCAGAACTTCGTAAGATGCGTGAAGCAGTCAAAGGCGATCGTGTATTTTGGATTGACCCGGGGCAAGATCGTAAACCCGTTCCACATGATGCTATTGTTCGTATTGCCAAAGAATACGGAGATACTATTCTGCCAAGACCCAAAAATCATATGAGCGCAGATGGCATCCATCCAACTGGAAAAGGCTATCGAGTTCTAGCAGAACAAACAAAATAATCTTGCTATTGTTAAACAAAGGTTATATAATATTACTGTGGCCGTAAGTGGAATATGGTAGACCTCCAGTCCGTTGTGAAACGCACTTGGGAATGGGACATAGGCATAGCCGCCGTCTTTGTAGGTTCGAATCCTACCGGCCACACCAATTACTATCATAAGTAAAAGACACATAACAAAAGGAACTATTATGTCAACAACAGTAGAAGCATTAAAATCAGCGTTTGAAACTTTTTTAGCAGAAGATGCTAAATTTACAGGCGGCAACTCAGCTGCTGGCACACGCTCACGCAAAGCGTTAGCAGAAGTAGGTAAGCTAGTGAAAGCACGTCGTAATGAAATTACAGCAGAAAAGAACGCTCGCAAAGAAGCAAAAGCCAAATAAGAGTAACACAATGACAATATCATCTGTTACAGATGACTTCGTAACCATCACCAGTAGCGACAGCACTACCGATGTTCTTTCTCCTATTACTGTAGATTTAAGCAATTATAGTAATGGTGCTACTGTTGGTGGTGTTATTTCCTCATCCCCTTACTACGGTACAGGTACAACGTATACTATCGGTACTGGTAGTTCATGCCATAATACATTTACCTATAATCCAGTTCAATGGACCACCACTGGCACAGGTGTTGGCAATGGTAATGGAACTGTAAAGATCACAGGTGATGGTCTTGACTTAGACGCAGATGCCGATATCAAGATAGGCAACAAGAGTCTTAAAGAGTTTATGAACAAGATGGAAGAGCGATTGGCTATCTTATACGGCAGGCCCGATCTTGAAGAAAAATGGGATCAACTAAGAGTTTTGAAAAAACAGTATGATGACATGGTCAAAGATATTGAAGAAAAACAAAAGCTCATGGATATCCTTAAGAGGGATTAATGAAACAAGATCTACAAGACTTCTGTAAAAACTACGAAGTAAAAATAGTCAACGACACTGGAAGACACGCTAGATATCGTCCGCCAACTTTTTTTACTGAGCCCACTCGAGCAGACATCATTCGTAACGATGTCATCGATTATCATACTGAAAAACTCTATACTTTACAGATCCCAGAAAGCAGATTGAACACTTTGGTCGATATGGAAAATCGTTTTTTTAATCATAGACGAACAGATGTTCCTAGAGATTTATTTGATGTGCTTATGGAAAAAGAAAGAGAAGAATCGTACTACCGCAACACTAACCCTGCTGTTCAAAAGGCATATGAACAATATTCAATCATGCTTAATCTAGCAGGTTATCAAAGAAAAATATGAACGAAACACACAAACGAACCATCGCAAGAACAGTCTGCTGGCGAATTGTAGCCACATTGATAACCATTCCAATTACCGGGTTATCCACTGCCATTCTAATACATCTTCTGCTCACCATTGTACATTATTTTCATGAACGAGTTTGGATTAAAATTAAATGGGGCAAAATCAATTAATATTGACAAGTTTTTTAATTTGTTGTATAATTACTCAGTAGGACAAAAATACAGGAAAACAAATGCGTAGTCATTATTGGACATGTTCAAAATTTGCTGATTGGATTCGCGGCACCACAAAACTCAAGTGTGGTACCAGTGAAGAGTGGCACGACTGGGAAGTTCGGGCCAAGGCGGCATACCCTGTTCGTTGGTGGATCGCCGAAGAAGGGCTTGACTATGCTCAACAATTTGTTTACTACATTCCGGATAAATTAAATGATGTTCGATATTACATTAACAACCGTTGGGTTTCTAATACTCATGCTCTTACCGCTCATGCCCGTGACATACCGCGTGGCCAATGGCGAGACGTGGGGAACCGCTTTTTGCCTTGCCTATTCAATGAGCTGGTTGATTTTGTTGAAGTAGAACAAGCATGGCATCATGTTCTTTGGGACGAAAAAGCACGTAAAAAATATGCGGTACCTTGGTGGCGCAGTGGTTGGCTACGTTGGAGAACTTGGCGCTGTCCAGAAGCAGGCATCGAACATCTAAAGTGGGCTATGACGTTGACCAACAAGGATTTTATCGAAGAAGGTGAAACTCCTGAACTTACTCATCAGGCTAAGGCAGCAAAGGAAATTCTAGAACTTTACACTTGGTGGACTGTTACCTATCGCAATCGCCCAGACCCATACGAAGCAAGTGGGTGGTCCGCGGCCTGTGAAGCACAACGAGAAGCTAACGGCGGCCGATTAAGTTTTAGTAGTCCTAAGGATCCAGTGCTTAAAAAAGCCAGCGATAAAGCTCACAAGCTACTTCAAAAAATAGAAAAGGCCTACGAAAAAGAAGATGAAGAAATGATGATTCGTCTTATCAAAGTTCGCGAAAGTTTGTGGACCTAACTAATTATTTTCAGCAATGAATAAAATTTCAAAAAGCCCTGAGCGGCATACTTTCCAAAAGGAAGGTTATGTTCAGCGCCAGACAGAAAAAGGCGAGCCTGTCAACGAAGCATATTTAGATATGTTTGAGAATATTCTTAACGAACATAATACTAAGTTTGACGATCCCAAGAGCAGAATAAACAACATGGAGTACGATCTCCTAACCACTGATTGGATTTTGGAGAAAGTTCGTGCGTCTGAGTCTTACGCACAGAATCTTTACGCAGCCATGTGTAACATGACTTTTCAAAAATTAGATGTGATGCCAATTCTAAAAAAAGAACGTTGGAGTGCCTCTTGGCGTTATGCTGGTGGTATAATCGCAGACATGCGACAGGAAGGTGATTATATAGATTGGTACTGCTCCGGTATGGGCGGTGTTGCTACATATGATTTAGAAGAAGGCGAAGCATACATGACTCGTATGAAATATGTTCCAGAAGGCACAGTCACAGACGAAATTAAAGCAGATCTTAAAAAGTTAAATTGGGTTCCTTTTGAATGGGAAGATGAGGAATGAGTTACTTGTTATTTGAAGTTTGGATTGAAGACGAAATTGGGCATCAAGAGTTAGTTGAAACTACTGCTAGTAAAAAACAAGCAGTGGACATTGCCAATCAGTGTTTGGGTGAGGGAGCATTAGCTGTTGTAATCTATCAAGAATCCGAAACAGGCGACCCTATTTTGGTTGATCGTTTAGACGCCGGTTGACATTTTTTCTATTTGAGCATATAATATATGTATTGTTTAAAAAGATAGGAGCAAATAGCATGGCCAAAGTAGCAACTAAAACTCGTGTTACAAAAAAGCAAGTCATTGAACATCGTACTCGTGCTGTCAAGGATCTAAGTCCAAAATGGGATGGCCATGAAACCATGACTGCTGACGAGTTTAGCCGTCACTTCCGTCATTCAATGGATTACTATCGTTTAGAATTTGGCGGCAAAGATCTCAAGCCTAAAATTATTAATTGGATGAGTGCTAACGATTATACCAAAGAACAGATCAAAGCATTTAAAGATACCAAAGACAATCGGTGTTCAGTAACTGTAGGGGCTATTGCTTCTAACCTGCTTAAAGGTATGCCTGCGATCCGTGCTGATTTTAATGATGGTCGCGATACTGCCCAATGGCTTAAACAGTCTATTGCCAAGATTGTCGAAGAAGGCAAGAACGACGAGCAAGATCCCGAAGAAGGCGCTGTTGAAGTTAAGTCTGCTGTAGTACAGCCTAGCATTCAAGAACGCCTACGTGAAGCTGCTTGGCGCATGACTGACGAAATCGAAGATGCTCTTGAATCGTTCAGTCAAGATCCAGAGTCGTTTGATCCTAAAGCATTTAAATTATTAAATCTTTTGCGAGGTAAACAGGCCAAAGCCGCACATGCTCGATTGATCAAAGATCTTTATACTCGTCAACACGACGAACTTGTCGAAGCAGGTCAAGGCAAGTGCGAACAACTCAAAGAAGCTTACAGTCATCTTAGTAAAGCAAACATGAAAAAAATTACTCAGTTTTATTCTGAGATCCTTTCTGCCTGTGACATGCTGATGGCCGAAGCTAAAGTTAATCGTGCTCCACGTAAAACCAAAGCCAAGCCCGTTGAGAAAATTATTGCCAAACTAAAATATCTAAAGCAAGACGACAAGCTCAAACTTGTTTCTGTAAACCCTGCGGATATTATTGGCTCAAAAGAACTTTGGATCTTTAATACCAAAACTCGTAAGCTAGGCAAGTATGTTGCCGGCGAATTCAACGATCTAGGTGTTAAAGGAACTACTATTACCGGCTACGACGAACACAAGAGTGTACAAAAGACTCTGCGTAAACCTGAAGAACAGTTAAAAGAGTTCAAAGCTGCTGGCAAAGTAGTGTTGCGTAAATTCTTAGAAGATATTAAGGCAGTGGATATCAAACTCAACGGACGTATCAACGAAGATACTATCCTTCTTAAAGTAGCTTAACCTACTGCTCCGCCAAAGGTTCCGTTGGCATTAAACACCGTAACTAGTGATGTACCAGATGTGGCAACAAGAGTAACTGATGTCACACTGGTACCTCCAGCATCGCCTTTGCTCATGTTAACTGCGGCAAATCCCGAAGTAGTTGTACTTGCGGCAATGTTAATGATCTTTTGAGCAGCGTTGGTATTGCGGAGATAAAGTTTTATCATTCTACCAGCTGTCAAGTTACTGATGTTAATTGTGCGAGTCGTGCCAGAAGCACTTTGTACATAAGCATAGAAAGTATTAGTGGCAGCATCAACAGTAGCATCAGCATCTGACGTAGAACTTGTGTTACCGTGCGTCACCCCTGCTACCGTTGGATTTGTACCTAACACAACACTGCCACTACCTGTAGTGGCTGTTACACTCAGAGTACCGTCTCCTGCTGATGTAGTAACAATACCATTACTAGTTAAACTGCCTAGCTTCTTATTTGTTAAACTTTCTGAACCAGCTAGAGTAGCCAATGTACCCGTAGTTGGGAATGTTACTGCCGTGTTATTTGACAATGTGCCTGTGAACGAAAATGCTCCCGAGAACGAAACGGCGCCACCAGTAGTCAAGTTATTAGCAAGATCAATATTGCCCGCCAACTTAATTGTTCTAGCTGCGTTAACAACGTCAAAGGTCAATGTTCTATCTGCTGTTAATGCTGTAGAACTATTAGAAGCCAAGAATAAATCAAATGTTGTTGTTGTCGTGTCACGAACTTCAAGCGTAGTAAATTTCCCTGTAGATGCTGTTGTAGCACCTATACTCATATTGTTAATTGACCCTACACCAGTTGACGTCAAAGATAATGTAGGCGTTGTACTAGACGTCAATGTTATTAAATTAGTCCAGCCTGGTCCGGTATCAGTGTCATAGGCAGCTAATGCTAATGTATCGGCTGCGGTAGTTCCTGCTCGCAAAATTGTGCCGTTGACAAATTTTCCGTTAACTGTGATATTATCCGCTGTGGCATCACCTAACGTCACGTCACCGTTGGCATCTAATGTAGTAAAGTTACCTGCGGCTCTTGTAGTAGTACCGACCGGAGTGCCTTGTAGGCTTGTAGCTTTTAATAATTTGTTAAAATTCCAGCTGTCGTCAGCTGAAGCATAAAGCAATGTTGCTGGTGTAGTTGGACCTTCAACCGTCAATCCTGCTCCGTTAGATACTGCTGCGGATACCGATCCTTTGGCTATTGTAATGTTTAAGTCTTCTACATCTAATGTTGTTGTGTTTAATGTTGTAGTGTTACCATTAACAATCAAATCTCCACCAACTGTTAAATTAGTACCAACGGTTAAATTAGTACCAACAGTTAAGGCTCTAGCAATACTAGCATCGTTTTCTACATTGACATCACTGTTAAATGTTACCAACGGTATAAATGTAATCGCAGAGCTGTCGCTAGAATCAATTGTGTTACTTGACGTTATAACAAGATTTCGTAGATTGATTGTAGACGCAGCACCAAATGCGTTGATAGTCGTCGCGTCTGTGTTTAATAAGTTAAATGTTAAGGCGTTGGTAGTAAGATCGCCACCTTTAATCTGTAAATCTTGATTAATTACTACATCACCTCTAACGGTTGTAGTGCCACCTGCTGTTGAAAAAGTCAATGTTGTAGCAGCGCCAAATGCTTGAATAGTCGTTGCTGTACCATCAAGTAAATTAAATGACGTTTGATTTGTGGTTATGTCGCCGCCTTGTACCTGTAGGTCCCCATTCATCACAACATTGTCATTTCTAATTGTCAATGTACCACCAGCGCCACTAGCACCCATGTTCATTGTTGATGCTGCTCCCGCAAAGTTTACAGTGGTAGCAGTTGTGTTATAAAGATTCTGTGTAGATTGGGTCCCTACTACTGTTGGATTGTTAATAGTTAACGTACCAGTAGTGGCGCCAAGGTCAATAGCTGTGGCTGCTCCAAATGCGTTAACTGTTGTTGCCACCGTGTCATAGACGTTCTGCGTAGTTTGTGTACCTACCAATGTAGGATTATTAATTGTAATTGTGCCTGTATTGGCCCCTATATCAATCGCAGTAGCAGCACCAAAGGCATTGACTGTTGTAGTAGTGGCATCTAATAAATTAAATGTTGTTTGGTTAGTGGTTAGATCCCCACCTTTAACTTGTAAGTCACCATCTAGGACAACATTGTCATTGCTAACAGTAAGAGTTCCAGAACCACCAGCGGCACCTATATTAACGGCTGTAGCAGCACCAAAAGCGTTGACCGTTGTTGCTGTTGTGTTATAAAGATTTTGTGTTGTTTGAGTGCCAACAACTGTTGGATTCCTAATTGTCACTGTGCCTGTATTTGCGCCAATGTTAATAGCAGTAGCAGCACCAAAGGCATTGACAGTAGTTGCCGTAGTATTAATTAAATTAAATGTTGTTTGATCTGTGTTAAATGTAGTAGCTCTAAGTTCTAGAGCGCCTGTGCCATTTAGATCAACAACTATGTCATCATTAGAGTTTATACCTACAATATTATTTTGATAGATGCGCAGACCTTGGGTGTCAATCAACCCGGTAAATGTTGCCGGGCCTCGAACAGTTATAGCACCATCGTCTACACCTAAAATTAAATTTTTTGTTTCTGTAGTAGACTTAATAAGCTCGTATCCTGCTACAGGCTCAACTTCAAAATAAATGTTGAAACTCAATCTAACAAAAGAAGTATTGCCAGTCCAGTTCCAAATAATCCTGTAATTTACAGGGGTGAAATTCAATTCGGCATATATCCCTTCAATAGAATATCCAGTTCTTGCCAGTATACCACTTTGTGATTCTAAGTTAGTCCAAATCAATGTGCTAGGGTCTTGACGTTGTAATGTTACATCGCCGGTGATTAACATTGCGCTTTCAGCAATATAGTTTGCTACATAACTTAACGTGCCTGCGTTAGGCACAGTGAAATTGATAGTGATAGTTTCTGCCGGATCGCTGCTAGAAGTTATTGTATTTGTAAAACGGAATACATTATCAAGTGTACCATCGCCTGCGGTGTTTATGTTAGTGGTACCAATTTTTGATCCAGATATACCACTAACACCGTCAATGCCTGGGGTAGAAATAACTTCAGCTACTGTAAGATTGTTCATCACTAGTCTGTTGTTTGTGATGTTACCACGAGTAGTGACTGATTCTAAGGTGTCAGATTCTGTAACACCAAAGCTGGTAAATTCTATTTCAGTTAAACTATTATGCGTGATAGCCACGCCAGTACCTGCTTTAAATTTCACAGATGCGTCTAAACCAGCATCGTTATACAATCTTAGATCACTAGTACCTGTTAAGAATTTTAAATCGTAGTTAGGAGCATTGATAGTAAATTGATCTAGGTCAATATCATTAGTATCACACTCTAGTGTTATATTGTTGCCCGCAATTAAAGTCAAGCTATCACGAACGCTGTCTGCTTCTAGTGTTACACCTTCTATAGGCAATCCGTCGCCTATTAGACGTAGTCTTCGATAAAAGTCATAATAGGCTGCGCTGTTAGGAAATATGTTTGTTTCAGTAAAAGAATGAATTGCTCCGCTGCCAGTAGAAAGTAAATCTATAGCTGTGTTTTCTCTAGCTTCATCTTCTGTATTTGCTAATTTAACTGTATTAGCGTTGATGTAAATGATGTAATATTTGTAGTTGTTAACTAGCCCGCCAATGCTGGTTCCGCCACCGTTGGAATATAATACTCCCTGATTTGGAAGAAATCCATGGCTGGAAATAGTTATTTGATCTGTACCTGTGTTGACCGCTGAGCTTGGGTCAAATATATTCGTCAATGGCATTCGTTAATCCTTTTACCAAGTATTTATTGCTTTGCTTACAAGGATAAATATTGGTACTATGAAACATTCCGATATCGATCAGGTCTTAGATGGCCTAAAAAATACGCTAAAAACAATGGCACAAAACTCTGGAGAAGGAGTAGATTTTAAAACTGTATTGTCAAAAGTTGACGAAATAGTTAAATCAATACCCTACGGAGCAATTTCGGGCGATCAAATTAGCGGTGGCACAATCAAAAATTTCAGCAGTTCAGGAATTAAAGATTCTGCTACATTGCCTATTTTAAAAATATCCGATAACGGCATAGACGCACATTCTGCTAAGATACCCAATTTAAAAGGTTCTGTAACTGTAGAAGAAAACATTGTTTCTAAATCAATAACAGTGCTCGAAGATCTTACAGTATCTGGAGTGTTAAGAGCCAACGTAGACATTAACTACGCAGATTTAATAAAACGTATACCGCAGCGTACCCTAAGTGGAAATTTGATTAATGGCGGGTCTATCATTAACTTTGCCAGTACCGGTATCAAAGACGAAGCAACTGGTAATAAAATTTTAATTAAAGACGAAGCAGTATACATTGATAAAATTTCCGTTAAAAATATCGCTGGTTCAACAGTAGTTGAAAAAGATCTTACTGCCGAAAACATCAATGTAACTGGGGTTTTATCTGCCAATAAATTAGAAGTCAAAGAATTATCCGCGGATATTAGAATAGAAAGAACATCGCCGATTGAATTCAAAGCATCTGCTGGAAATCCTTTAGAAGGTCGCGGCATGGTTTGGAGCGGTGGCGGAACATTAAAACAGTTTGTGTTAGACACAGCCAACAGAATTTCATCTACAGAAAGCATTAATCTATCACGAGATCGTGCTTTTATGATAGACAATATTAATATTCTAACTGCCCAAGAGCTAGGCCCAACTGTTAGAAAAAGTCGTTTAACTGAGTTAGGTCAATTAAAGAATTTAACAGTATTAGGCGATGTAAACTTCGATAATTATCTTTTCTTTGATCCAGTAGCACAAAGATTTTGGATGGGCGATCTACAACCAAATGGTCGTTTTTCATTATCAGCAAATAACGTAGAATTAAAATTAGATATCAATGAACAGTCACAGGCAATGATCGGCGCTCATGGATATCACGATGTTTTATTAATTTCAGATAATGTTGCTAGAGTAACAATACACAATAACGGTGCTATTACTTTAGGTAATAAAACTCAAAGCCCATCTCAAGTGTCAGTTCATGGAAAAGTATCTATTGGTGTTAACTCTCCAGATCCCACAGTTGACCTACATGTCAACGGAGCAATTAAATTTAAAAATCAACTCCAAACATACAGTGACCAAGCTCCGTTAAATGGATCTTACAACAAAGGTGATATCGTTTGGAACACAGATCCTAAAGTTGGTCAACCAGTTGGTTGGGTATGTACTAGAACAGGAACTCCGGGCGACTGGAGACCATTTGGCATTATAGGTTAAAGTGTCTGCGGTACTAGCAATCGGCAACGGCGAAAGCAGATCTCAATTAGACCTAAAACTGTTTTTACCTTCGTTTATTTCAGTAGGTTGTAATGCCATTGCTAGAGATCATATAGTAGATCATTTGATCTGTGTTGATCGTAGAATGGTCAAAGAAGCACTTGAAACTCCCCTAGAAAAAATTTATACAAGATTCCTTTGGCTTAACAATTTTAGCAGCCAAAAGGTATTGGCTGTACCCGAACTGCCCTATCAAGGTGATCAGCGAGCCGACGAACCTTTTCATTGGGGCAGCGGACCTTATGCTGTTTTACTTGCTGCTCAGTTAGCCAACTCTGAAGTCTGGATGATAGGTTTTGATTTATACGACACTGACAAGAAAATTAACAATGTATACAAAGGCACAGACAATTATCTTAAAGCAGATGCTCGCAGTGTTGATCCGTCTTATTGGATACATCAAACAGCCAAAGTATTTGAATGTTTTCCAAATATTCATTTTAAAATATTCAATAATGAAAATTGGGCACTTCCCGAGAAATGGAAAAAATCTAACGTAGAGGTATTGACATATAAATATTTTCGTATATAATAATACAATACACACAGGCACAGCGGTCTTTCACGTCATTCAACCCGCTTTATAAATTCTGCATGTCGTCAAACTTACTCGCTTAATTTTTACAGGAGGCAAGAGATGGCGAAATATCTTTCAACAAAAACTTACGGCAACGACAGAGGGCTGTCATGCTGTTTTAGACAATGGCGTGCCACACACAGCCATTGCTCATTACTACACGGTTACTCAATTGGCATCAAACTTGTATTTGAATGCGATACACTAGATGAGAAAAATTGGGGCATGGACTTCGGTGGACTCAAAGATTTCAAAGCATGGGCAGACTGGATGTTTGACCATACTACTGTGATCGCTCAAGATGACCCGCTGCTAGATAGATTCAAAGAGATGTCCGGATGGAGTAGTGACTCAGAGCATGATGGTAATCCAGATCGTGTTCAAACCGAACCGTTTCATCGCAAGGGAGTTTGTGATCTACGTATTGTAGAAGGAGTTGGTTGCGAACTGTTTGCTAAAATGTGTTACGACAAAATGGATTGGCTGTTAAAGAACGGCAATCATCGTTATCCATTAAATCCAACGGTGCGTATCAAATCCGCAGAAGTATTTGAACACGCAGGTAACTCAGCAACTTACGAAGGATGAATAGTTTAGAAAAAATTTGGGCTCGGGCAACCGGGCACTTAATGGGGCAAACGGACGATGATCGT
>Ga0222712_10003218_pt1 | contig 18007 bp, 25 predicted proteins | sample C33_657DmetaG_FD_165043 | JGI IMG/M metagenome (GOLD analysis project Ga0222712, IMG submission 165043) | Estuarine water microbial communities from San Francisco Bay, California, United States - C33_657D | ecosystem: Environmental > Aquatic > Marine > Unclassified | place: USA: California...
CATTTTCTCTAATAGATTTAATACAGGTTTTTAAGTACCTAAGATTATTTTTACTTGGAATACAAAATGTTATCTTTTCCATTATTTAACTCCGTTTATCATTCCATAAGCATCAAAGGTTGGTAATCCTTTCCACTTACTGTAAAATTTTCGTACATTTTCTGCTTCAGCTTTCTTTTGTCTCTCTGAAGATTGACCTCCATTCTCCTCTAATCGATGACTTCCTCTTGCTCCAAAATGCCATACAATAGATTTAGAAGGCATTACAAACTCTACCCCTGCTTGTAGCATTCGTAAGAATAAATCCATATCATCCCAACTCGTAGGAGCAAATAAAGGATCATTACCCCCTACTTCATCCCAAACAGTCTTTTTAACTAAACCTGAAACTCCTTCTCCTTTTGGTATTTGGAAGTCGTTTAGTAAAGCAAACTCTTTAGCATACTCTTCTAATCTTTCTTTATCAAAATCATTAGCATAACCTCCAAATGCAGATGGATCAACTAACAGTGTTCCGTAACGGGTTGGAGAGTTAAACATATTAGGTTCTATTCTAAAAGAATTAACCCATAACTTCTTATCAGGATTAGCTTCATGTACTTTTAGTAATTCTAAATCCCAATTCTCTGTAACGTAAAAATCTGAATGTAAAAAGTTAATGTACTCTGTTTCACATTTCTCAGCGATAAAGTTCATACCCTGTCCTAATCCAGAAGGTTCCAAATCTTTTATGTAGACTGTTAAGTCATACTTTGCTCCGTTATCGGCTAACCATTGGTTAGTTCCGTCAGTACATTTTTCAGCATGTACAATAAACGGAGCGTCTTTGTAGTAGCTATTCTTTCGAACAGACTCTACTGCTAATTTTAAATAAGGTAAATTGTTGTAGGTACTAATACAATGTGTTATCATAATGCTGCTTCTTCTTTCCAGTTAATAAAATAAGGTAACCATCTTTCTTCAGCATGAGCTGAATAGCTAGGTATCGGGCTAATTAATTCTTTTCCTTTTGCTTTTAATAAGTTAAAAGTACTACCACCCATCGGCAACGGCTTACCGTTATGTAGAGTAAAGATCTCATCAAAATCTTCCTTTACATTCTTAGCAGTAGTGGCCCATGTCATTGTTGTACTTCCTACTGTTCTCCAATGCGTTGATTTACTTACATAGACTTTACTCTCCATTCCTCTACCGTAAATTACTCCTGGTTTTCTAATACCATTCTCATCTACATCAACTAAACCATGCCCCCAAGTGTACCTCGGGTCTTTAGTATCTTGGTATTTATCTGGATGATCATACAACGTAACATAATCAGCCTTTAAGTCTCTAAATGCTTCTATCAATGCATTATATGCTCCTGTTCTATGTAGGTAATCGTCTTCTAAAAAATAAAAGACTGTATCTTCTGGGCATCCATCTTTAATAATGTTGTTGGCTAACTGCCAACTAGCCAGGAATGACCCGGTATTACCGTTGTTAGTTAAATATACATTCTGAGGAGTAACATACTTAAGCACCATGTCGTGAGTTTCTTTTGATACATTATCACAAAGTACAACAAGGTTTTTATCTGTAAACTCTCTAATATAAACTCTCAAACAATTCTCCTTACTTGCGTAAGAGGGTTTGACCTTCTCCGGGTTACTGTGGTCGCTTATTCTATATATTGTTACTAGATTCATATACCTGTGTTAAAAATTTAATCATTGCTTCTTCGCTCTTCTTTGCATACAATTTAAACAGCTCATCATTTCGAGTAGCAGAAGTATTTACTCTTTTCTTTGGATGCCAGTAGTTGTGTCCTTTTAACCTAGTTGTGATACAGATTTGAGGAATTAATTTTGCTTTAAAGAAATGCTCGGTACAAGTATCTTCTCGTACAAAATGCATATCACTTGGAATCCAAGGGTAAGGTACTCCTGCTGAAATGCATAACAGAGAGCCGTCTATTTTTAAAGGTACTTGCTGTATCTCTATGTCGCTCTTTTGGTTAAAGTCGTTTAATTGCTCTTGTGTTATGACGTCTTTATATTTAAAAGGAGCTTCTAATAATTCTAAACAATCAGATTTATGGTCTCCTTTACACATACAAGGTTTGCTGTAACCTCTTAGTTCTTTATGTGTAACTACTTCCCAACTATCATCCCACATTGGTCTAGAAGCAAAAGTAAGTAGGTGTGGTTCCTGTACTTCAAGTTTATCTAGAATATGAAAAAAGTCTACCGGGAGTAACGTATCAGCTTCCCCCCAAACTATATACTTAGCTTTAGGGTTATACATCTCTCGTCTCCAGTCAGCTATATTATAAAATTCTGATCTATCATCTTTATTCCAGATTTCGACTCTACTCATTAAAGGATGATTGATAAATTTCTCTACCATTTCATCAACAGTACCCACTTCAGGTTTCTCTAAGTAGGTTTGTCTGTTAATACAGAACTTTAAACGTACGTCTAAGTGAGGTGCTTGTTCTAAAGCAGCTTGGATAGAATCTAAAGTCTCATTGACCATTTCAGATTCGTACCACATTATGTGCATTTGGAATAATATCATAATTGCTCTAAAGTAATTCTTTCAAATCGTTCATCGGCTGGATTTGATTCTGATAAGATACGAACTTTAATTTGATTCTCCAAGAACCAATCGTACATACTTTCCGTACATCCTATGGTGTGATATAGTTCTTCGTATTCAGGTCCTCCACCAACAACACCTTCTTTGTATAAGGACTTTGCATGCTGATCTAACCAATTAGGGTCCGTAGACATTAAATTTCTAGAAGGATATTTTGACAAGTCTCCAATATCCCAGCCAATTGTTACAATCTCTTTACACCCTAAGTGGAGTGCTAATGGGAATCCTGATTCGTACATTATACCTGGTCCCCATATTAACTTACTTTCTGCATATAGTTTCCAGTTGTCAAAATGTCTAGTATAAGCTGTTGATTGATTCTTCTGTACCCATGGAGTTGAGTAGACAGGTATTGCTAAATCTATACGCTGTCCCCAGCTTTGAATTCTATCTAACTCTCCTTGAATATTCATAGCAGTTAATTGCCAATGACGTATAGTATCCTCTGAAAAGTATTCGTAAGGTTGGTAATTGTATACTGAGATTAGGTGAAAGTCAGCTACCTCTTTTACATATTCGTAAGCTTGTTTACATGCGATAACTAACTTACCTTCTAACTTAGCCAATAACTCTTCTCTATCATGTGTAGTTAGGGTAGGTCCGCAGGTAAGTAGGTAAGCTGTTTCGCCTTCGTAAGCATTTTTTAGAGCATCAATTCGTAGTAAACTATCTTCAAGAGTTGAAATACTCTTTCGTAAATTTGGAGTTTTTATATGCATATTATTCTACTTCGTTGATGATAAAGTTACGAAATTTAATTCGATACTCAGGAAGAATTACATTAAAATCTTCCAGATGCTTTTTCATCACATGCTCTGGTCCTATCTTAGGGAATCTTTTAACCGTGAAATATTGTTGTGCGTAGTTGTATATGTCGCAGTAGTAGTCCATTGCTTTAGAAGTTCCGGCTGCTAATAAATCACAATACCCTCCAAAACCATATCCTTTAGGTATTACAATATCGTTATCAGTAACTTCCGGAATCTTAAACTCTTCTAAAAACTCTAAATCAAACCTGCCTTTAATAACAAGATCGTATTTGAATTCGTGAAGTTTTTCGTATTCTTTCTTTAGTTGATTTACAGTATAGATCTTATACCACATTCCTTCAACATTAAAAAGATTAACCCATTGCCTTTGGTAAGATAATTCTGATGGTGAGATTGTATCTTCAATCTCTTTTTGTCTCTTTTGAAAGAGGTCTTTAATAGTCCTACTATAGTCTTCCAGTAAAAAGGAAGTAGGGTTATACATCTCAATAATATCTGCTATTGTAGAATCATCAGGAGGTCCTTGACTATATAGGTTATAACTGTTTATAATAGTTCCTGGATTATGCCAAGAGCTTATAAAAACATCTGGGTTGTGTACGTCTAGTATTTGTTTCTTTATTGAAGGAAAGCATTCTTTGGCATTTCTATACTGTCCTTGTAACAGTAAGGCTACTCTCATTTTTTAAATTGATTGTAAAGTAATTCTCCTACGGTGAATTGCCATTCATAGTCGATATCAAAAGCTTCTAACTCTGGCATTGTTATTAACTTAATTCCACCTTCAGCTTGAAAGTCACCCATAAATCGATCTTCAGCAATTAAGTCCATTCTAGAAGCATATAATACGTGGGCGGCTTCATAAGTAGGTTCTACTGCTTTAGTATTCATTATGGTTTGACCTTCAGGCCAAGGTGTTACAAGAGCTCCTTCTTTATTCCAGTAGTATTGCTTCTTCTCAATAACTGCAAAAAGATTTTCTTCTTCTTGAGCTAGAAACTGAGTAACAAACTTATCGATAGTTTCTACTGTTAAAAGAGGATTACATCCTGATACTATTATAACGTACTTGTATGGGATTGGTAATTTATTATGCCATTCGTAAATGGTCTGTAAGCTATTATCGTTGTTAGCAGATTCATAACTTCTAGGAAATACATAAAGCCCTTTCTTTGAAGCAATTTGTGCTAACTCTGATTCATGTACAGAAGCTATAATATTATTTCGAGGTATGATTGTAGACTTTAGTAACTTATCTAATACTAAATCAAATAAGGAAGTACCTGCAAAAGGTCTAATCATCTTCTGAGGTACTCTTTGACTATTAAGTCTCGACTGTACTATAATTGCAACATCTTTTATGTCTTTCATAACAATTGTTTTATATGATCTGGTAATGGGTTTATATCTTTGGATACAAAACTAGGGATATTATGGGATTGTGCCATCTCTCCTAGATTGTAAAAAGTTGTGTATTTAAAATCTTTATTTATTCTAGTTAGAAATCCTGTGATTCCGTCGTAGTACATTTCGTACTTATTTTTAACTGCTCCTTCTCTCAAGCCAGGTTCTTTTGTAAAAGCATGCTTATTTTTCATATCAGGATCGAATCCGTCAATACCTACGTAGTATATTTCTGAGATTCCTACATTAGCAGCTAACATCATTAAACGTCCTGGAGGTCCTATCAAACCTACGTACTCTTTATCATTACGTCCGAAGTAGTATCTTCCTTTGAATCTCTCTAAGAATGCTTGGTTCTCTGTAAGGGTCGTACTATAAAGGTACTCTAATTCAAATAAGATTTTGCACTCTTCATTTACAGATAGATACTCTAATAGAGCTTCATTCTTAAAATTAACTAAGTTACCTAATGCTACTAAATCGAATTTAGCGTTTAAGGTACGTTCATTAAGATAAAAATCATTACAACTCCAGATATAATCTGTCTTAATATTCTCCCATTTAACTTCATTTGTGGAAGGTCCACCCCCTACTATTAGAAGAGAGCTTCCGGAGTATTTGTCGTAATTAAAATTTTCGTCAATTAGGTATTGCATTAGTTAAGTAACGTGTTTGCTTTATAATCTTCGGAAGCTGGTTTACCCACAAACATATGTCGGTGTTGCCACTTTAAACCATCACCAGGACTTATCATATGTAAATCTTCTTCTGTGATAATTTCTCCTTTTGCTTTATCTACTTTTAATGCTAAAGATCTTTCTAACTTATCTTTAGCACTTGCTACTACAGGGTCTCTTGTTATTTCAAACTCACCAAAAGATATGTCTAATGTTCTGATATCATGAACCATATTAAAAAACGTGTCTATATCTGCTGACCCAGCGTGATCTGTTCCTTTCATACTACGGTTTAAAGTAACATGTTTTTCGATAATCTCCGCTCCCATTGCTACTGCTGCTACAGGTATATGAGTACCTAAACTATGATCTGAGTATCCAATCTTAATATGCGGAAATGTCTCTATAAGATAAGGGATTGTATGTAGATTAAGTTTTTCATACTCTGCTGGGTATTGAGATAAGCAATGTAATACTGATACATTTATCTTTCCTTCTTCTTGAAAGACTTTGATAGCATTTATTAAATCCATCTTATCTGCCATCCCTGTAGAAAGTATAACCGGTTCTGGTCTCTTTGCTAGAGCTTTCAATAAAGGGATGTTTGTAAGGTCTCTAGAAGCTACTTTAACTTTATCAACCTTAATCATATCAAGTAACTTTAAGGTTTTTACTGAGCATAAAGTTTCTACAAGTTCAAAGCCTTTGCTTTTAATATAGTGACCTAACTCTACATGCTGTTCATAACTTAACTCTAAAAACTCTCTATGCTCCCCGTAAGTAGCCCCGAATGAATGTTTACCTGTATAAGGTTTTTTCATACCTTCTTCAGATAACTCTTCAGTTAAATCTCTTTTAGTAAGTTTGATTGCATTAACCTTATTTAAACGATTACCTGAGATTTCGTCATAAGGATATCTATCTAATTGATCAATAATCTTCTTAGCGATCTGAACATCTCCGTTATGGTTTTGCCCAATCTCTGCTATAATATAGGTTTCGTTATTTGTTACTTTTAACATTATCCTCGTAGTTTAGCTCGTACTGGTTTTTCTGATTCAGTTACTTGTATAATACCGTCGCCATAAGCTTGTTCTAATTCTCTAATACCACTTACAAGTTTGAATAGTCCTTGTGGCTCTACTGATGCTAAATGATCAGAACCCCACATCTGTCTATCTAATGTAATATGGCGTTCAATAATAGATGCGCCTAAGTATACAGCCGCTACCGTGGTACCTAGTCTAAATTCATGACCTGAATAGCCGATTTCAAAATCTGGATATTCACTCTGTAGAGTCTGAATACCTGATAGGTTTAATTCGTTAATAGGAGCAGGGTATGTAGAGTTACAATGTAGTAGCCCAATCTTATGAGGATTATTGTACTGTGTTTTAGCTTTACGTAATACCTCTACTGCATGATCAATTTCTTCTTTAGTAGACATTCCTGTCGAGAAGATAACTCGCTTGCCAGAAGCTACACATCCTTCTAACAACTCATCGTTAGTTAACATAGCTGATGGAACTTTTAAGAATGGCACGTCGTACTTCTTTAAGAACTCTAACGAATCCATATCCCAAGGAGATGCAGACCATTCGATTCCATGAGACTCACAATGAGCTGCGATTGCGTTATATTCTGGAGCTTCAAATTCTACTTTGTATTTGTAATCTAAATAAGTCATTTGACCCCATGGAGTATCTCTCATGATATTCTTCTGATGCTCTGGTACGCATACGTCTGGGTTTCTTTTCTGAAACTTAACTGCGTCGCATCCTGCTGCTGCTGCAATATCAATAAGTCTAAGTGCATTTTTGAGATCACCGTTATGGTTGATTCCGATCTCGGCGATAATGTAAGTCTTTTTCATATAACTAATATAATTAAATTTCTTCAATTCTCCTACTTTTATCACAGATAATTAAATCATAAGCAGGCTTTTCTCCTACAATCAAATGATGGAATTTAGCGCCCCAAGCATTTAACTGGTAAAGAGTTAAATCTTCATACTCCGGAATTCTATCTCTATGTATGGTACCTCTTGCAGTCCAATACGTGATAGTATTTCCTTCGTCGTAAAGTTTGTTAATTTTTTCTATGTTCTCAGGAATACCTATTGCGTACTGGTATTCTCTTTCTCCTTCGTAATAGCAAATCGTTTCATCGATGTCTACGTATATATTCATAACTATAAAGTTTCGTAATAACTATTTTGTTTCTCTTGACGAGCTATATCTTTAGGATGGTATAGACTGTACTCTTCTTGGAGAGGTAGACAAGCATATGTCTTAAACCCTTCTAATCTTTCGTGTACTTTGTTAACCCATTTAATAGAAGGATCTTTTCTATAGATACGCCATTGACAATCTGGGAAGTTTACCCAACCTTTTTCATCAACTCGCCATCCCCATTTCTTTATATGAGCTTCTGTTAGACCCTCTACTGTATTAACTCTAGGTACTAAAACTACATCTACACCTCCTGACTGTTCTAAAATAGCAGGTAAGTTATCGATTAAAGTTTCATTAGGCATTTCGTCTGCATCAATCTGAAAGATATAATCTCCTACACAGTACTCTGTTAGTTTATTTTTCCAGTTAGCAAAATGTCCGTTAAAGTCAAACCCTCTCCAAAACTGTACGTTTGGTTTAATATTAAAAGGTTTTAAGTACTTTGTTACTTCTTCATCACCGTTATCTTGATCATACAGTACTACAATCTCATCTTGAGGTCTTTTTTTCTTCAGTAAGAAAGGAACTAACCGTTGTATCTCGGCTAGCTCATCCTTAACTGTTATTGCATAACTGATTTTCATAGGTTAGACTAGTTGAAAGAATCCAATATATTCTAACGCATCCATAAAGTCTCTTTGACCAAAGTGTTTTACGTTTTGCATATCCATCTTAAAGGTCTGTCCTTTAGGGAAGGTTTTTAATTCTTCTTCTGTTAACGGGATAGCTTTTACACCTGCCCAAGCCCATTCAGTTGAATTATTTCCATCAATAAAAGCCATTCCTTTTTCTGGTAATGTAATCGTAGCTGGTAACCAAGCTCGTCCTTCATTGTCTACAAATTTCAAGTCTTTATAAAGCTCTGGTGCTGATGCAATAGCATCTACTACGGCTTTACTTTCATTTGTCATTACTGTAGATGTAGTAAAGCCACAGGCCATACATAACCATGTCTTGGTATTATCATCTATATGCTGTTCATAACAAGCATTACCTTCACATCTCTTACATGTTACTAAGTTATCCATATTAATCTATTTTTTCTAGTTTTGGTAAATTTAATTTAGGTAGAACTAATTCTATCTTCTTAGGAAAATCAGGTAAATACTTATCCAATAGAACATCTAACTGCTCTTTCATTTTAGTATAGGTAAAGTTAGTTCTATTCTTGTATCCTAACTTTTTAGCATCTACTCTGAACTTATCGTAGTTTTTATGAACCTCTTTCATTGCTACAATAGCATGATTCTCATAAGGGAAGAACCAAGAACTCTCTTCTACTAGTACTTCTTTTACTACTGATGATCTATGTAACTGTTTTAATTCACCGCCAATCAGTAAAGCTAGTTCTTTATCTAAGAAGTCTGTCTGTCCAGACCAAGCTGAGCAAATAATGGGTTTATTTATTAAGCTAAATTCTAGTAAAGGTCTTCCAAAGCCTTCTCCTTTTGTTAAGCTAATCATTGCTTTAACCTTAGCGCTATTGTATAACTCGTTCATCTCTTCATCAGATAATTCTCCATGAAGCACATACACATTAGGTAAAGTACCTTTAACTTCGTTTCTAATTTTATCGATATTACCTAAAATAACATCTCGATCTAAAATAGAGGTTGTTGATGAATTAGTCTTTAAAATAAGAGCCGGAGGGTTTGGCTTATTTTTAAAAGCTTCAAAGAATAACTTAACTGTCAATCCTATGTTCTTTCTATCATGACCTAATGCTCCATGCATCCAATGCCCTACTACTAAGAAGCAGAAGTTCTCCGGTATATCTTTTAGATTAAATTTACCAGGTAGCTCTAAAGGACGATACTTATTCGTATCAGCTCCTTCAAAGAGAATCTCACAAGGTTTTTTCATCTCTATCTTCTCTTTAAGTCCTGTAGCATTATCTATCATCTCATACATCGACTCATCGAATACTAATTTAGAGTGAGTGGAAGACGTAATTACTAAATCCATTACATTACATCCCATAATCCACTGTGGTGCTGCTAAGGTAGTTTCTATACCTGCAGTAACTCCTATGTTATACTTACCTACTTTTTGAAATTCATTAGGTACTGTAATTTGTATCCAGATATCAGGTTGAGAGTTTAATTCTGGTATAATCAAGCTTGATAAATCATCTCGCTTATGATCATCTAAATAACCTGCTCTTGTATTGCCCCATCGTTGTGATAAGATACGAACATCGTACTTATTCAATTCAATTAAAGCTTGTACAAAATCTCTTGATCGTGCTCCGTAACCGCTATAGGTATCAACCGGGCAGCTTACTACAACCGATGGTTTACTCATATGTGTAATCTCTTAATTTATGTTTAATATATTTTGTAGGAAGTTTCTCTGATTTAATTAAATCGTAATGAGCTCTAGGAGTAAACTTATCAAAAGCTTCATCCATAGCAGCTGATATGTTTTTACCCATATTCTCTGCTGTCATCATAGCTTCATCTGACATTACCCATTCACGTCCTTTAAGTCCTTTTGCTTTTCTTTCTTCAGGTGATAAGTTATAAACCGTTTCAATTGCTTTAGCAATATCCTCTGCTTTACATCTATCGTCAAAGATATAAGGAGTTGCTGGAGAACCTACTACTGAGATGTTAGAAGGGTAGACAGGTACTGCCCACTCTCCGTGCTCTTGAATAGTTCCTCTATGGTTAGAAGGGAAATCAGAAGTGAAATCAATCCACTTACCGTCTTTAGAGAATCTCATTTGATCTTGCATACCTCCTGTAGTGTTTGCAATAATCATTGTACCTGACATCATAGATTCTGTCAAAGATAATCCCCAACCTTCGTTAGATGAATTTAGTACTGTAACGTCTGCTAGATTGTATAGTAAATTTAGTTGAGCTGTATGTAACCTTTCTGCTGAAAAGAATACATTTACATACTCAGGATCACAAAGTGCTTCTTTTACTGCTGCTAAGTCTGTTCCATTATCGTCTACTACCTGTGTATGCATAACTAACGCACATTTCTTAGCGGCTTCTTTACCAATAGTATCACAGAAGAATCGATAAGCTAGAACTAAATCCTCTACTTTTTTTCTATGGATGTTTCTCGAGTTAAAGAAGACTACGTACTGTATATCTTTACCTTTGAATACCTCTTTCTTAAAGTCTTGGAATTGCTTATAATCCTCTTGATCTTCAGTAATAGGGAAGAAGTACTTTTCATTAACTCCGTGAGGAGTATACTTAATAACCTTATCTTTAGCTTTATCTCCTAAAACTAATTCGTTAATAAGTTTAGTCTGCTTTGAAATAGCCATTAAAAGATCCACAGATTCGTAGTAAGGTCTATTGTATAAAGGTGTTGGATAATCATCCCAGATATTCAAATAGAAAATAGGTACTTTAGATCTAATTTCTCTTTCCATATCAAATAACCATACCCAATATCTAGGGTCCGTAAAGATAAAGATTGCATCTGGCTTTTCAGCTTTCAACAACTCTCTAACCTTGTTAGGATCTCCATAACCTGTGCTTGGAATGATACGTACCCAGCTATCTGTTAAGCCTGTCTCTTTGTTAGTATCTTCTGATAAATCAATAGTGATTCCTTCTTCTTGATGCCTAACTGCGGCTCCTAGGTTTAACCAGTTGTACTTGTGTGCTGTTGCTAATACGATTTCCTTAGCCATGGTACCAACACCTGAATGTACTCTGATGTCATCACAAAGAAGTAAAATCTTTTTACGTTCTTCCTGTTTTAAATAACCGATTTTTTCTTGCATTTATTTCTCTTTTACTTTTGTGTCTAATTGCTGATGTATTAAATCTCTAAACTCCTTATCATTAATATAAAGAAAAATTGCACGTGAAGCAAGTTTTTGAAAAGAAAATTTATACTTTACGCAAGTAAATTTAAACTCTTGAAGAAGATTTTCTTCTAACTGTACTGTTGTTAGTTTTTTTGAACCATTACTCATAACTTATAATATTATATACATATATAAATATATAGAAACTACCTAAACACCTTGTGGGCAGATAGGATTATTTCTAAATACACAAAATCTACAATTGTCTTCAGATGGCGTTGCTTGAAAATCTTTATCGAAAAAATTTCCATTTTCGTCTAAAGTCTCTTTTACAAATCTTTCCATCATACCTACTGCTTCTGCTCTCTTTACTTTACCTGATGCAGGTTTAAATTCCTGTACACGTCTTTGCATAGAAGCAAAATCAGCTTCTACAGGAACTTTTCTTTTCAGAATGTAGTAGACAACTTCGATCTTATCTATATCTATGTTAAATTGTTTTGCAAAAAACTCTTTGTATAAAAGTACTTGAGCTATCTTCTTAGTATCTTTCTTTACATAATCTGACCACCCAGATGTAGATGTCTTAAGATCTATAATAAACCATTTGTCTAGTACTTCATCATAAAGTACAATATCTATCAAGCCTTTAAAACATACTCCGGGTCTCAATTCCTGGTAAAGTAAGGTTTCAATTCCTGCTAAATAAGTGTTCTTGGTAGAAAAGTAAACTACCCTCTTTTTCTTAATAAAATCTAAGATTGCAACACCGTCTTTTGTAAAGGAATCCATCTCTTTAGCATCAGAAAAATGCTCATGACTGTACATTGCTTTTTGAGCTTTGTAAGCCTTGTGCATATTCTCTATAAGAAGAGCTTCTAAATCTAATTCAGTAGCTTTCTTTACCGTATCGTTATATAAAAGATCTAACCATGTCTGTATTGTTTCGTGCATTGCAGTTCCAAACACAGCATGTATAGATGGTTTATAAGGAGCTAAATTTTTTACATACGATAAGTACCACTGCTTTGGACAAGTCTCAAAGCTAGATAGTTGACTATACGAAATGTGCTTATTAGCTCTTGATTGTTTAAGCTTGCTCTCCTGAACTAGCTTGACTATTTGTGGTGTTTTCTTTGGCAAAACCTTTTAATTTTTCTACGTAAACCGCAGCGTCCAATAATTCTTCTTGTAAATGTGTTAACCAGTCTAGGAAGCTAAGATCTTCCCTTTCCATTGTTACGCCGTATTTCCGATAGCCTACATCAGCTCTCTCTAATAACCTCTTGGCAATAGCCTCCTCTATTTTGCTCATTATTATAACTTTTATTTATTCTTTAAAGATACGAAAAATTATTCAGACTTACAAATATCTTATTCCGGAATCACTTTCGTTGTTTCGCTTATTTACCCAAGTCTCTCTTCCATCACTTAATAGTACTCTATTTCTGGAAGGTGTCTTCTGTAGTATTCTTACAATAGATACTTGCTGTTCTTTCTCTGTAATTTCCTTACCGTTTTCGTCTACTATTCTCCAATCCTCTTCTTTAGGTGTTTCGTCTAGTACTACTTGCTCTTCTTTAGGTTGCTCCACTGGTTCTTCTTGTGGCTCTGCATCGTTTAATCCATCTGTTAACGTTGTATCCCAAACTGAAATATCATCGTCATATACCTTTTCTCCGTATAGGTTTTCTTTAGGTTTAATTTGTGCAAAAGCAAAGTTTGCAGCAATTACTAGAGATATCGCAAGAGGGTCAAATACAAATATGATAACAAGTAATAGGTAGTTAACAACTTTATCCATCGGTATTCCAGTAAGTCCGGAAATGTACTTTAAAGGACCTAACTCTGTAGCGACTCCGCTTCCTGTTTTAGTTTCTACAATCTGATTATCTAACTCAAAAATCTGAGTGTTTACTTCATCTAGCTTTGTATTCAGAACATCCTGTCTTGCACTAGAGTTAGTTAATTGCTTATCTAATACCTTTCTATCGGCTGATGAAGATGATTGTATTACGTTTCCTTTCTTATCTACGTAACTTGTCTTATTGTTTGCTAAACCGTTTTGAAGATTAGCCATTCCCTGTACCAGAGATTCTTTCTCTTTAGTTAGAAGATCTCTCTGCTGTACATAGTTAGCTTTTTTAGTCTCTAGTAAAGTGATCTGAGCATCTAATGTCGTAGATCTGTTTGCGGTAGCTTGATAAGCACCAGATAAGAAACCATAAATACCCATAGAGGTAATCAGGATCAATATCAATGTAGCAATCGCTAAATATGTTCTTAATACTTTGTTAAGCGTATCCCAATACTGGTAAAGAAGGGATGCTATAACTAACTTAGAAATCTCTAAGGAAGCTGCCATGACCATAACCTCTGTAGATGCACCAGCAAAAAGCTTACCGAGACCTGATACTGAATAAAAGGCCGCCGATAAGCTAACTGATAATGCTGATAATGCTATAATAGAGGGGAAAATACCTTTACGTAAACGTTCCATAACTTTTTATATCTTATTTTACTAATAATAACAATCCTGCTACAATTCCACCATAAGTACCGAACTTATAGAAGAATACTCGTCTATTAGATGCTTTTAAAGCTTTCTCTAAGTCTTTAGACAAGGTTTTTTGTAAATTAAATTGCTCATCTTTCTTCAAGATGATTTCGTTTAAGTTGTCAATCTTCTTATCCTTAGTAACTATAATACTATCTTTAAGAGATACTTTCTGTTCTGTTACTAACAAAACTTCTCGTAAATGTGCTACTTCCTGATGAGCGCCATCTCCTTTAATCAAATCCTTAATTACGAGACGTGCTATCGGCTTTCGCAGTTGAATCGCTGTAGAGTCCTTTGTAACGTTCTGTGAAAAAACGCTCAAGCTCATCATCAGTGTAAGAATCAACATACTGAACTTTTTCATGTGTTTCTTGTTTAATTGATACTATTTTGTCTTTTAAGCTCAAGATCTTATTTTCTTGTGCTAATATTTCATCCTCATACCCAGCTACTACAACGTCTAGATGATCATTCTCAACATAGATAGAATCTACCTGATGCTGTAATGAATCAATCTTAACCTCATATGCCTTGACATCCACCTTATGAGACGTCTGTGTGAAGAAAAGGATATAAGCGGCCAAAGCCGCTATTATCCCTACTAAGGTTATGGTCAGTTTATTCATTATTTAAACCTTTTATTAATGTATGAAAAAATGCTCAGACGAGCAACTTTTTCTTATGCTTTTACGTATTCGTAGAACTTCAACGTTTTAGCTTTTCTATCATCTAATCCATGAGTACCACCGTTTACTCTTTTTGTAAGAGCTAAGATAGCAGCTTCGTTTACACCTTGGTCACAGATAGACCATAATTTATTCTTTTCGAAGAAGAATAATGCTGAGTCAAATGAATAATCAGTTGATACTAAATCCGGGTTAGTCATAATTTCTGGCTTACCGATATGCTTTGCAAATTGTGCGTAGTTATCTTTTCCAGTCAATTGGATAGCTCCACGACCACGATATTTCCAACCATCACCAGATGCTTCGTTACCATTACCCATACGGTCTGCATAAACACGGTTAGCAATCTTTTCTGGATTACGTGCATAAGACTCTTCTAAGTTACCTGGGAAATACTTTCCAAAGATGCCTTGTAAACCTTGAGCTGAGTAGTTTAAGTTTTCGTTGTATACTTTGAAGTCACCTGTCTCATGTCCTGTTTGAGCGAAGAAGTGAGCTGCTCTAACTGGAGTAAGATTGAAATGTTTCATAGCGGCTTTCATAGTACCTGGACCAAAAGCGCCGTCGGCTGCGATGCCTAATTTTGCTTGTAATGCTTTTAAACTCATTGTTTTTGGATTTTATTTATTCTTGTTCTGTTTCTTCTGATTTCTTGTTATTAAAGATTTTACCAACCTCTGCAATACCAAATGCACCTAATGTAATGTACACAAATGAATTGAAGATGATAGGTTCGATAACTAAAGGTTTGTTTAGTATACCTGTAACGATGTCCGCAAATGCGAAGATTGTCATTACTGCAAACGATGCAAAACCTACAATAGTTTTTTCGTTGTAATCGTTGCTGTCTTTAAAAATGTCTTTAAATGCCATAGCTTTTAATTTTTTGTTAAGTGATTAAGCTACAACCACACGCAATGTGCTTGAAAGGAAACCTTCTTTGATATAAATAGGCCAAAAACAAAAGGGGCACGAAATTAATCGTAACCCCTCTGCAAAAAGCCAGAATCAGCTCCTACCCCTCATCTGGCAATATGTTGAACTTACGCGTTCAGATCTTTAATCTCTTTTGGTAGGAATTCAGTGTTTACATGGCCGCAGGCCTTGCAAGCGAAAACTGGAATTGGTACGTAAGTTGGTACTCCTGTTCCTGTCAATAATCCTGAAGCCATTCGAAGATGTAGGATTTGTTCGAAAAATACCCCCTCGCATTTTTCACATACTACCGGGGTGGTTTGGTCTAAGCCGATATTCATTTGTTGTTGCATACTATTTTACTGCTTTTTTAGAAGACTTGGTACGAATAGGACCTTCATTTGTTGTTTCTTTTTTCTTACGAGGCGCCTTTGCTTTTTTAACTTCTTTCTCTACTTCGGCTTGCGCAACTTCTTGAATGTCTTTAGCTTCTTCAATGATGTTAGCGATAGTTTCGGCAGTGTTTTTTTCCGACGCTTTTAAGTAAATAAATCCTCCAATGAAAGCGATGATCGCGATTACTACAATAATTGTTGTCATGTTTAATTTAATTGATTGTTTATAAATAGTTGTATTTGGTTTTAAAACTTTTGTACCGGTGTTGGCATGATTCTAAATCTACCATCCATGTATTCGTAAAACGAGTATAAATCCCCCTCCCATTCCAACATCATATCCTCCACCTCTTCCTTGGTCACTCTATAATACCTCGTAAACTCCCTCACTATCTCGGTCAATCGATTCTTCTCTTCCTTCTCATGATCTTCCAATAATCTCTTTCTACGAGCACGCATCAAAGACGATTCCTCTACCCATTTAGCGTAATCCGGATTCATCTTCTCCCACATATCATTTAGGTCATGCTCACATAACTCTGCTTGATACTTCCAATGTGGGTAGTTATAATCTCCGTTCTTGATCTTATCCGAAATGTGAGATCTCGGGGATAAGGGCTTATTAGTGGATTCATACATCCTCCACCAAGTAAACGGGTTATAATTCAATTTTCGTAGTCCTTTAAGCTTAGTACTAAGGAGCTGCTCACGGGTATGAGTCGGGGTATACATTTGCTTTTTCATATAATAAAGATACGAAATAAAACGTTAAGATCCTACTAAAAAATGTCCGGAAATACTTCCATATTCGCGCGGGTCACCTTCGGTGAAGAGAGGGACAGACGCCCCCCTGCTTCCCCAAACGGTCTACATCATTCCGCCAAAGTCGTTTTTCTCTTCTTTATCTTTCTTGATATTCGAGATAACTGCTTCGGTTAATAAGATTGTACCTGCTACCGATGCGGCATTTTCTAATGCTAAACGTGTTACTTTAGCAGGATCGATAATACCTTCATCAAACATATTCACAATCTCCTCTGTACGTGGATTATATCCAACCCATTGGTCATTCTTCTCATCAATCTTACTAATTACATCTGCAATTTGCTCTAAGTTGTAGCCTGCATTTTGTAAGATCTTTATAAATGGCTGACGGCATGCTAATTTAACAAACTGTGCACCTAAGTCCTGAGAAGGATGAGTAGTAACTACTGGGTTATGTGATAAGTATTTCGAAGCATTTAGTAATGCAATACCACCTCCTGGTAAAATACCTTCTTCTAAAGCTGCTCGTGTTGCATGTAAAGCATCGTCTACTCGATCTTTCTTCTCTTTCATCTCTACTTCAGTATGTCCACCTACGTGTACGATTGCTACACCGCCAATAAACTTACCTAAACGATCCTGTAAATTCTCTTTCTCAAAAGGTGATTTAGATTCCTCGATTTGAGTCTTTAACTCTTCTACTCGGCCTGTAATTGCTGCGTCTTCTCCTGCTGCATCGATAATAGTCGTAGTATCTTTTCCTACTGTTACTTTCTTAGCTTTACCTAACCATTCAGGATTAAACTTCTCTAATTTCATTCCTTTCTCTGTAGAAATTACTTGACCACCTGTCAATATTGCGATATCTTCTAAGATAGCTTTTTTACGATCTCCAAATTCAGGAGCCTTAACTGCTACGCAAGATAAGATACCTCTCATTTTGTTAACTACAAGTGTAGATAACGCCTCTCCGTCAATATCATCTGCGATGATTAACAATGACTTATTCTGAGAAGAACATGCTTCTAATACAGGGAGTAACTCTTTAACAGAGTTTAAACGCTTGTCTGTAATTAAGATCAACGGACTTTGAAGAACGGCTTGCATAGTGCTATTATCTGTTACAAAGTACGGGGACTTATAACCTCTGCCGAATTGCATACCTTCTACTGTTTCCAGATAGGTT
>Ga0222712_10003220_pt1 | contig 18001 bp, 13 predicted proteins | sample C33_657DmetaG_FD_165043 | JGI IMG/M metagenome (GOLD analysis project Ga0222712, IMG submission 165043) | Estuarine water microbial communities from San Francisco Bay, California, United States - C33_657D | ecosystem: Environmental > Aquatic > Marine > Unclassified | place: USA: California...
TAGCTGGGTCTACTGCAGTATGGTATACTGAGAATGGACCTGCGTCTGCTCCTATTGATGTTCCTGTTATAGTTACTGTTATTGCCATTTGTCTTTATTTAATATAACGATTTTTAATAAATAGTACAACTTTAAATTGCTGATAATATCTCAGCCTTCTTAGCTATATATTCTTCTTCTGTTGCTGTTACAAAAGGTCCTTGTGTTAGTATGTTATCGTATAATGCAGTATTACCTACATCATGTCTAATTAACATCTGTCCGTTCTTAACTACACATACAGTTAAGTTTTTTGTTACATCGTCTAATTTTATTACTCTATCTGAGTCTTTTAAATATTGTATCATATCTTTATATTATTTCTAAGTTTGTTCAAAAGGCACATCTCCGCAATTTGTACACCACCAGTCACATGGGCCTACTTGAGCTGTACATCCGTATCCACAGTCACAACTGTAATTTGCTGTTGGTGGTGGAATGTATATAGGAGATGCTACAGGTGCTGGAGTGGTACAGTTGGCCATACAGTCTTCATACGTTATAAAGTCTCCGTTTCCTGTATCTTCATAACAATTACCTGCTCCGTTACATATCCAGTCGTAACTTACTGTGGGAGCTGCTGTTGGACTAGCTGTTGGACTAGCAGTAGGACTAGCAGTAGGACTAGCAGTAGGAGCTGGGTATGGTGCTGGTGTTACAGGACTAGCTGTTGGTGAAGCAGTCGGACTTGGAGTCGGTGCCGGTGTAGGAGCTGGTGTTGGCGCAGGAGTAACTGGTGCGGCTGTCGGAGCTGCTGTTGGACTAGGTGTTACCGGAGCGGCTGTCGGAGCTGGGTAAGGAGCCGGTGTTACAGGGGCTGCAGTAGGGCTAGCTGTTGGACTAGGTGTTACCGGAGCTGCTGTTGGACTAGCAGTTGGACTAGGTGTTACCGGAGCAGCAGTTGGTGCTGCTGTTGGTGCGGCAGTTACTGGGGCTGGGTAAGGAGCTGGTGCTGGTGTTACAGGGGCCGGTGTTACAGGGGCTGCAGTAGGGCTAGCTGTTGGACTAGCAGTAGGAGCTGGGTAAGGAGCTGGTGCTGGTGTTGGTTCTGCTGTTGGACTAGGTGTAACCGGTGCTGGTGTTATTTCTACAGGAGCAGGAGTTACAGGAGCTGGGTAGCTAGCTGGAGCTGGTGTTACTGGTGCTGGAGTAACAGGGGCTGCAGTTGGTTCAGCTGTCGGTGCTGGTGTTGATGTAGGAGATGGGTATGTTGGGCTAGGAGCAGGTGCAGTAGGAGAACTTACTGGTTCTGATACTGGAGCTGGTGTTGAGGTAGGAGATGGGTATGAAGTAGGAGCTGGAGTTACAGGACTAGCTGTTGGACTAGGTGTAACCGGTGCTGGTGTTGTAGGAGCTATTAAACATCCTCCGTTAGTTGTACATGTTCCCCCTAATGTCCATATATAATCCCCTCCTATTACTTCCACTCCGTTTTGTACAAATACTGGAACGTTATATGGTGATGTATAGCTTACACATATACCAGCGGTATAGGTTCCATCACCGTTGTCCATAGTTTCTATACTGTTAATTAACTCAGTAGCTACAACATCGTCAGAAACTCTTCTATACCTTACGTATAAGTCATTTGGTACTGTAGAATATGTCAGTGTCCAGCAATCCCCTTGTGGTAAAACAGGGGCGGGTGTTGGAGCATTAGTTGGTGCTGGAGTTACCGGAGCTGCTGTTGGTTCAGCAGTTGGTGCCGGAGTAACTGGTGCAGCTGTTGGAGCATTAGTTGGTGCCGGAGTAACTGGTGCAGCTGTTGGAGCATTAGTTGGTGCAGGGGTTACCGGAGCTGCTGTTGGTTCAGCAGTTGGTGATGGTGTTACCGGAGCCGGGGTAGGGGCATTTGTTGGTGCTGGTGTTGGACTAGGTGTAGGAGCGGCAGTTGGACTAGGTGTAGGAGCGGCAGTTGGTGCAGCTGTTGGTGCAGCTGTTGGTGCAGGAGTATTTAGTAATGCAGTAAATCTAATATCACATTCTGCTCCTGTTATATCTAATGTACAATCCCTTTCAAATACAGCATAAAATGTATTTATACTACTACTATAAGGTACGTTAATTAAGTAATCTGTTGAGTAGGTAGGAAAGTTAATATCAAATGCAGCAGCACCTTGTGGTATTGCTGAGTTCCATTTTTTACCAGTTACCCACTTTTTTAATACGAATCCAGCTGATCCTGTTGCTATATAACTAGCAGATGGATAAGGTTCATACATAAACACCTTATTAGAACCAGAGATACCTCCTGCATATGACTGTGCATAAGAAGAAGTAAGTGCCGGTCCTATTAATCTTACAGCTCCTGTTGGAAACATTACTGCAGATCCGTCTGTATCTGAACCTGTTACATATGCATTAAAGTAGAAGCCCCACTTACCTCGAAAATAATCCATATCATCTTCAACTGTATAAAAGCCTTGCCTAGCTGGCCAGACATGTGAATGCAGACCCTGTAAATCATTTTCAACAAGAAAATCATTTAAGTGATCATCGACATTTATTCCACTACCGGTATTGGGAAACTGATAACTTGGCATCTACCTCTACTAATTAATTATATTTTATAAATAGCAATTAAGCCTCTATTTTACTAGCAATCCAGTTATAAGTTTTAAGTATCCCTTCAGATAAGGGTTGCGAAGGTGTCCACCCTAACTTCTCCTTAATCAACGTGTTGTCTGATGTTCGTCCTCTTACTCCTTGTGGTCCTGGTATATTCTTGATCTTGATATTTTTATTTGCTAATTCAGATACTAACTTAGCTAACCCATTCATGGATATAATCTCTTCTGATCCTATGTTAATTGGTTCTTTGTAGTCTGAATTCATTAAACGACGAACTCCTTCTATTGCTTCATCAATGTATAAGAATGAACGTGTTTGTAAACCATCTCCCCAAACTTCTATTTCTCCATTTGTTGATGTGCTTGCAACTTTACGACAAATTGCTGCTGGAGCTTTCTCTTTACCGCCATCAAAAGTACCTTCTGGTCCAAAAATGTTATGAAATCGAGCAATTCGTACATCTATTCCATGATTACGGTTATAAGTTGCATATAATCGTTCTGAAAATAACTTCTCCCATCCGTATTCTGAATCTGGCTGTGCTGGGTATACTGAATCTTCTTTACAATTAGGATTTTCAGGATCTAACTGATTATGTTCATTATATACACATGCAGATGATGCATAAAAGATTTTCTTAACGTTTTTCTTATAAGCTTGGTCTAATACGTTAAGGTTTATTAGCATTGAGTTATGAACTACATCTGCGTCATGTTCTCCTGTGTTAATATACCCTGCTCCACCCATATCAGCTGCTAATTGGTAAACTTCATCAAAACTATGAGTCATACCTGCTCTAGCTGCGGATACTTGTTGGGGCGAGTACATTACTAAAGACGTCTTCAAAGGATCTCTCAAATCTGCAATAACAAAATCGTCTGCTGTTGATTCTGAGAAGTCAGGTTTCTTAATATCCACACCTCTTACCCAATACCCTTCTGATTTTAATCTTGTAACTAAATGCGAACCGATAAAACCACCGGCACCAAGTACTAATGCTGTTTTCATATGTTTATTTGTTTATGTAATAATCTTCTAATACTAATCCGTCCATTTCTGTGTTATTTAACATCCAGACAGCATCTTTGTAGCTGTTTAGTATAGGTTTTCCTCCTATATTAAATGAAGTATTGAGTAACACTCCTACTCCTGTTCTCTCATGTACTAATGTAAGTAGGTTGTATAAAAAAGGATTCTGTTCTCTTGTAACTGTCTGTACTCTAGCAGTTCCGTCTACATGGGTTATTGCTTTTAGTGTATCTCTATACTCTTCTCGTACTTTTGGACAGAAAGACATCCATCTAGATTCTTGATCAAACTCAAAAAACCTAGTTACATCTTCTAATCTTACAACTGGTGCAAAGGGTCTGTAATATTCTCTATTTTTAACCTTTGCATTTAATGTATCTTTCATTCCCGGTAGGCAAGGATTACATAGTATGCTTCTGTTTCCTAGAGCACGTGGTCCAACTTCAGATCGACCTCTTACTACCCCTACAATTTTACCTTTTATAATATCATCAGCTAAAGCTTCAGTAACTTTAGTTCCTCTGTACTCCTGTACGTAATCTTGTAGTTGAAATTTATCCCAGGCTTCTGGTCCTGCATATGTTGCATCGAAAGCTTTCTCTGGTTTTAAGAAATCTAACATAAATCCTAAAGACAACCCACAATCACTTGGATTTGGTGGTATAAACGTCTTAGTGGTGTTGTTTAAAGTAGTATTACTTAGTATATTTAAGCCACATCCTCCGGCTATCACCAAATTGTCATTTGCTTTTGCTATCTCATCTTTACTTATTTCATAAAAAATATCTTCAAATACCTTTTGAGATGTTGCAGCTATGTCAAGCTCTATCTGCCCTGTTAGTTTTTCTGGTAGCTCTAAAACACTTCTTAGTTTGTTGTAGTTTTCTTGTCTAGTTTCTTGAATACCGTGGTGTCCTTTATAGAATTCTTTCATAGCAGGTATATACTCTGGTATGATTTTACCATAACCGCATAATCCCATTAATTTACCGGCGTATACTAAGTAGGCTTTTAGGTAATCTTCTTGCTTAATAGAAGAACAGTAGTGTCCTATTTCTGCATACTTCTCTCCAAGGTTGTAGTCGTAGTTCATCCACTTAAACTCAACTCCTTCTTTTCTGGTTGCTGTATAAAAATTGAAACAACCATCGTTTCCTCCGCCGTCGTAAGTTATTATAACAGCTTCTTGTAGATCCGACTGGTAGAATGCTCCAGCTGCGTGTCCGTGTTGGTGTTTTACCTCTATTAACTTTTTAGCATTATAGAACGAAAGAAACTTTTTTTCTGATCCTAAGTCGTTAATGTATGTTCGAGCATCGTCTTGATTACATATTAGGTGTTCGTATTCATCAGCTCCGTACTTATCTTTAAAGTACTTTAAAATATCTTTTACTACGTTATACGGTTCGTGCGCCGGTAAGTACCAAAGTATCCCACCATTTTTAATATTGGTGAATCTTTCTACTTCCAGTACTTCTAATATCTTTCCGTCTTTTTCAAGAGTAAAAGAAGCATTATGCCCTGAGTACATCGCTAAATTATACATCTGTCAATCTTTTATTTATAAAATCAATACCGGCATATTCTCCGTACTGTTGTAATGTTCTTTGGTTTCCTAATCCGTATTTACCTAAATCTCCTCCTTCAATTAACATTCGTAAACGTTCAATCGCTTTTCTATGTCTTTGTGAAGCTTCTTCAGATGGAGCAGTATTGTAGTGCTTTTTCGGTACTGCGTTATGCGTTCTATGCCATGCTACTATTTGAGACGGTGTATACATATCGTATCCGTGAGTGTAAGATCTTATAGCAAGAGCAAATTCCTCTCCTGTATAGTAATGTTCAGGATCTTGTTCTACATCTACTACCCACTTGCCGTCTGCAAAAATAAACCCTCCATATAACAATATAATACTTTTTGGCTGAAATCCAATGCTTATTTCATTTTCATATCCCCCATAGTTAGGCCAATATTCCGTAGTTATGCTAGCAATTTTAGGAATATTCATTCTATCTAGGTTATCTAAGTGTCTATATGAATGATCTACACCAGTTTCATCATCTCTATGGTAGGGTGGAGGTAAAAAAGAAAGTAAAGGTTTAATACCTGTTGATGCTAAAGTTTCATAATCTTTAATAAGCAACTCATCCCATCCTTCTGCGAATCGAGTATGAGAATCAACTTGCATACTATATTTTTGACCGCTGTAGTTTACCTGAGCTAACTGTCTTGCCCAACATCCTCCTTTAGATTCTTGATAAGGGTACTTTGTGATTTGCAAATTGCAAATTTGTCTTAAATCATCAATACAGTCTTTTCCTGTCTTTGTGTTATCATCATACTGTAAACATACTGAGAAATATAGGTTTTCAGGATGTTTTGCATTTCGTATACAGTCCAGAATTGTATGTCTTATCTCGTAATCTAAGTAACTTGCAATAGCTATAAAAATTGTATTATCCATTCTTTTTAATATAATAATCTTCTAATAAAAGTGCATCCATTTGTTTATTATCTAAAACCCATAGTGCGTCTTCGTAGGTATTCAAGATTGGTTTACCTGCGATATTAAAAGATGTATTTAAAATTACTCCAATTCCTTTTTGATTATGCATCTCTGTTAGCAAATCATATAGAAACTGGTTTTGTTCTCTTGTAACTGTCTGTACTCTAGCAGTTCCGTCGATATGTGTAATTGCTTTTAAAATATCTCTATACTCTTCTCTTACTTCTGGGCAAAAAGACATCCATCTAGATTCCTTATTCCAGTCAAAGTATTTATTAACGTCCTCTAATCTAACTACCGGTGCAAAAGGTCTGTAATATTCTCTACCCTTTACTTTAGCATTTAAAGTATCTTTCATTTCTCCGATCGTCGGATCACATATAATACTTCTATTTCCTAATGCTCTTGGTCCATGTTCTGATCTACCTCTAACAACTCCTATAATTTCTCCGTTGATTAACCTTTGAGTAAGCTCTTGAACTTGAATTTTAGTCCCTTTTCTTTCGTAGAGTGCTTTAGCTAATTGCTTCCTATCCCAAACTTCCGGACCTAGGTAGGTTGTGTCTACCGGGTTGTAAGGTTTTACTTTGCTACAAACTAATCCTACAGCCAATCCTGTATCGTTTGGGTTAGGTGTTATAAAGGTCTCTCTTATTTTAGCTAACTTAGTATTAAGTAGTATGTTTAGTCCGCATCCGCCAGCGATAATAAGCGGAAGATTGTTATGAAGCTCTAAGATATTTCTTGTTTCTTCTTCAAATAACTGTTCAAAGACATATTGATTAGTGGCTGCTAAGTTAACTGCATAGTCACCGTCAAATCGTGTCTGTTCCGATTCTATGTTGAATATCTTCATAAAGCGAATTAATGCTTCACTTATATTATCTGTTATGTTAGATGTATAGAATTCTCGGAAAGGTTCTACTAAGTTACTATCTACTTTTCCGAAACCAGCTAAGCCCATTAGTTTTCCAGCATAAACTAAATTACCTGTATATATCCACTCTTGTTTTATATCTGATATAAAATGAGCAGGCATCATATAAGAGACAGCATAATCCTTTTTACCTACATATATTTTTTCAATAGGTGTTTCATTACTTTTGTCTCCTAAGTAGATATTAAAAAAACCTTCGTCACTTCCTCCATCGAAGGAAATAATTAAAGCTTTTTCAAAATTTGATTGATATAATCCAGAGTATGCATGAGCTTCGTGATGAGGTAGCCACTGGTAGTTATTAGCGGGGAATATTTTCCACATCTCTTTATCTACTGAGTTGTAGACTACGTTGTCGTACTTCTCTGCTCCGTATTTTGTTTTAAAGTAATCTTTGATTTCTGTAAGCAGTTCAACTATATTCTCATGATGTCCCCAGTAAAAGAAAGCAGCGTTCTTTACATTTATTAATCGCTCTAACTCTACTACTTCTAGAACCTCTCCTTTATGTGATATTGCTAAGCTAGCATTATGGGATCCAAAAAAACCTAAATTAAACATATTACCTTTTTAACTTTATATTAAAATAATTTTCTAAATCTTCTAGTGTTCTGATATGTGTTTGATTGAGTAGAAAATCATTTACCAATTCTCGTGCGTAATCTTCTATAAAATACTTCCCGTTATGTTCCCTATACGGTACATTTGTATTAGCTACTTTAAAATCGTAATTATGCCATACTGTTGCTAACGAAGTTATCTTTAAATTCCAACCTTTCAGGTAACTTAAAAAAGTCTGAAAGTCTTCTTCTCCGTTAAATCTAATATTATCAGGGATCCTTACTTCCTCTAACCATTGTCTTCTAGTAAATAAAAATCCTGCTGCTGCCCATCGAGTATCTACTACTTCATAGTCCTCTAAAGTAGGTAAATTCTCAGCAATACACCTATTATCATCCGGACTTGTTTCTAATAAAAACTTTCTAACCCGTAATGGTGTATTGTTTGGCTTCTCTAGGTACTGCTTTTCATAATCCGGTACATCAAAGTGATTAGGGTACGTTGTTAATATAACCTTATCTTGCTCTATACTGTTATACTGGTGTATTAAAATTGCATCCCATGCTTGTCTAAACCGACTATGCGAATCTATTTGTAAGAAGTAGTCTTGATTAGTTACAAGCTCATTCTTTATTCTATTTCTAGCATGTACAACTCCCTGTGCTTGCTCTTTCGGAGTGAATATAATCTTTAAATTCGGAAAGTTGTATGTTTTTAACTCTTCATACGCTTCTTCTGTATCTTGTAGGTTAACCCCTACGTAGACTCTACTCGGGTCTATTGCTTCTGAGTATAAACTCTTTAAAGTAGGTATAAGCTGAGTATCACAGTAACTGGCAATTGATACAAAGATACTTCCATTACCAAAGCTCCAACTGTCGTTGTACTCTCTAAACCAGTTTCCGTGGAACTGATTCTCTGCTGCAAAAGGGATCTGTTTATTTATATCAAACTTCTCTGTATTAAGGTAATAGTTTTTATCGTTAATATCTGACATATACCCTCTCATTCTAAAAATATAAGAAGATAGAGTTGAATGACTATTACCTATAAATTTAATACTCCTAGTACAAATAAACTGCTCTATAATTGGAATCCAGTTAACATCGAACTCGGTAAAAATACCTACCTCTTTTTTTATATCTTCGTAGAAACATATATTATAATAAGCAGCAAGTGGATTAAAAAATTCTCTATCTCTGTGATCTGTTGCTATATAGAGTTTACTTCCTTGTGGAATTATGTCTTTTATATTCTCTAATATTTGCTCACAAGAAATAAATAACTCTTTATACTGAAAATCATTTCGTCTAATGTGTATAGAGTAGTATTCTCTATCCCCTAACTTATTAATAAATTGCCAAGCTAAGTCGAAGATATCTGTTCGGTAATGTACATGCTTTGCAATAAGCTTTTTAATCTCTACGTCTAAACTTGTGTATAGGGTTTGATGTGTTACTCCTAGTAAGTTTGATTCTAAAAAGAGGTACTCTTCGTCTGTGAAGTAATCTTCTCTATTCAGTACCGGACGGTATTTTGTAAATTTATAGGGTACTGGTACTTTTTCAAAGTTCATTACGTGCTTTACTGCATCGTAGTCTAGAACCTTAGATATAGCTTTTACGCTGTCGTAATCTACTTCTAATCCTCTTTCTTTGCAGAATGTATCAAACGAAATAGAAGTTACTCCTAAATCAGATGTATCAAAAAATGACTCCATACTAGAATGCCCCTGTAGTAAGTACATATTATATTCTGGAGTTAGTACTAATTTACGGTTTGTTAAGTATGCTATACATACAGCAAGTTCTAATGACATCCTAATGTTATTAAAACCTCCTGGCCATGGTCTAAAGATAATGTAACCTTTACTTCCGTCGTAGAATTTTAAAATACTGGTAAAATCCCATTTGTTGTAGTAGACGTAGTCTGTTGTGTATTGGGTAACTGCGGTAACCATCTTATTTCCTGCTTCGCTAATTATTTTAGATAAATCGTACTTACCGTTTTGATCAAAAGTATGATCTTGCTTAAAGAAAAGTTTTTTACCTTCTTTATCTGGTATTACGTTAGGGTAGTGTATAATACTACCAAGTGTTTGTCTTCCTTGGTCATTCCATGCTGTACAGGTACCTAAATCCTGTACAAGATCTACTTTTATGTTTGAATCTTTAATAGCATAATCAAGTCCCCACATTTCTGCTTCCCATCTACCCTCTTTCTTTCGAATTTGCTCACAATACTCTGTATATTTCTTGTAAAACTTTTTTAAAGTCTTAAATTTTAAAGCAAAAGGGTACATTATTCCTTTAGCGGTAGAAGGATCTTGTTCTCTATCTTCCCACCCTTTAAGTGGTACAAAATGTATAAAATCTTGACCTACTATATGATCATCTTCTAGAGCAAAGTCTACTGCCTTTGTGAACAGCATATCAGGGTCTAAAAATAAAAGTTTATCCTCGTCTTTGAAGAAGTTATTCTCACATAACCATTCTACGGATTTGTACTTATTAGGAATTCCTCCCCACCAGTCGTCGTTAGCTGTTTGCCATAGGTGTGCATAGTCTGGTTGATCTATTACTATTGAATCTGATAAAAAACTAAAATCTGGGTTCTCATTTCTATGTCCGTAGTCTCCGGAAAGTAGAACGACTAGTTTACCTTTTTGATTTACTTTTTTTAAAGACCAATGTAGTAGCTTTACCTGCCATGCTTGATACTCACACCGACTAGTTCCGACAACTATGTAATCCATTTATTGAGCTACAAATTTATAATCTGCAAATGTATAATGTAAAAAGAAATTTCTGAAGTATTCTCCTTCGAAAGGTTCAATTCGACCGTGTTTGTTTGTAGCAGATTCATATAAAATCATCTCTCCTGGTTCAGCATAGACTTTATGCCATCTTCCTTTATGATCTTGTATATCTAAAGGCCAGTCTCTGTCTACTTGCTTATCTACAATTACTATAGAAGAAATATGGTGAGTTACTAGAGTATCTGTGTGAGGTTCTAGTATTGCTCCTCTTTTATAAGATCTAATACCGTAAATCCACTTAGGAATCAGTCTTTCTTTATTTTCTATAAACTCTTCATGAAGTGGTTGTAGTTCTTCTGCAATTATTTCTCTTATTCGAGTAAAAGAATCCATAGGGAAGATTTCTACTGGTGCATTACCTTGATTATCGTGTATAAAATTCGTAATACCGCCCCATTCTTCAGGTCTAACACTAGGTTTTAGTAGATTATAAGCTTCTTGTATTAATTGAAAAGTTTTTTCAGGAACTTTTACTACTTTAAATCCTAACTCGGATAATCTTGGTAAGTCCTCACTTTTAGAAAATACTTTTTCAGTAGGTTGCTGTGGCTGTGTCATTTCTAAATATTCTTTTGCTAATTTAGCATCTTCTGAGCTATTAAATACATTTTCTCTAAACCATTTTGTAATAATAACCTTTCTACCTTTTATAACAGGTAGCCCAGCATGTAAAGCAGCTGAGTTCTCACTACCTGTTCCGTTTGAGTTTTTCCAAACTACTGCTGTACCTTTTATCGGTGAGAATGTTTTTTGTAGAGTAGGGAAGTCTGTTTGACCTCCTTCTTCTACGTCATTAAGGTAGATCATAAACGTCCAAGTTCTCTGTCCACTGGCTAAGCAATGGTTATGGTATGCTTCTTTACCGAAAGCATCTTGGTGATGTCTAAATTCTTGACCTACTTCGTAGATTTGTCCCTGGGTTGGTTCTGAATAAGGAGCTTCTATTCCTAGTTCTGTATACATTTTTTGATTAACCTGATTTACAATCGGGTCTGTATCTAATAAGACTGCAGTAGAACTTGTACGACCTTCGTCATACTTAATTGACTCTGTTCCGGTACCAGCTACACTAGATCTTACACTTCCTTTTTCTGTTAAGCTAACAATATGATCACATTCTTCGTTAGTTAGGAAGTTTGGGATTGAAAACATCTCCAATCCATGACTGTTCTCTACGTATATTCTTTCCATATAGGGTATTTTTATTTTTTATCCGTCACAAGCTACACAGTCTTCTGCTGTTCTACTTCCAATGTCTCCATTGATTACAGAATCTGTTCTTAGATAATATAAGGTTTTTATTCCTAACTTCCAAGCCGTCTGGTGAACTAAATTGATAAATCTAGGACTATCTGTTGGATCAAAAGCTAAATTTAAAGACTGAGTCTGATCGATATACTGTTGACGTATTGCTGCTTGTTCTACTAACTGTAGTTGATTAATTTCAGCAAATGTTAAGAAGATTGGTTTATCCTCTGCAGGCATTACATCTTCCGGTAAATTCGCAATAGAACCTCTATCTTTCATAATCTGGTCCCATACCTCTTCTGTGTTGTGACCTCTTTCTAATAAATAGTTTTCTAGTTCAGGATTTTTACGAATAAATGTACCTTTTCCTGAGTTAAAAGTGTAAATATTTGCCGGTAATGGTTCAATACCTGCTGATACACCTCCTGAGATAGTTGAGTTAGATACTGTTGGAGCAACTGCTAATAAGTGCGTGTTTCTCATTCCTGTACCTTTACACCATACTGGTTCTCCATATTCATCTGCTAACTTTCTAGAAGCAGATTCTGCTTGAGATTTAATTTGAGAGAAGATCTGATGTGTTAAGCTATTGGCTGCCACACTAATGAAAGGAATCTTCTTCTCTTGTAGAAGTGTATGCCATCCTAATACTCCTAATCCAATTGCTCTACCTTTCTTAGCAGAACGGTGTGCTCTAATTAGAGATTCTTTTCCATTAGTCTTAACTAAGAACTCTTCCATTACCCCGTCTAAGAAGTAAATTGCTGTTTCAACTAAGTCTGTATTCTTCCATTCATCCCATTTAGCTAAGTTTACTGAACTTAAGCAGCAGATAAAGCTATGTTCTTCGTCTGTATGTAAAGTGATTTCCGAACAGATATTCGTCATAGTCACTTCTAAGTTATTCTTAATGTAAGCAGGAGGGTTGGCGTTGTTTACGTTATCCTTAAACATAATATAAGGTTCTCCTGTCTCAACTCTAGCTTTAAGGATTTCTACCCAGACTTCCATTGCCTCAGGGTCTCTACGCTCGATCTTTTGCATAAAGGTATCATCCACTACAACACATTGGTGTAGGTTAAGACACTGTCTGTTCGGATCTCCTTTAGGTCGTCTAATTTGTAGGAATTCCTTAATGTCTGGATGGTTAATATCTAAGTTTACGGAAGCAGCTCCTCTACGTACTGCTCCTTGGTTAGTTGCAATAATAGTAGAGTCGTATATTTTAGCCCAAGGAATAACTCCTTCTGACTGTCCTAAATCTCCGTTACCGATTTTAGAACCTCTTCCTCTAATTTTAGAAAGACCAATACCTACTCCACCTCCTAGTGAAGTTAATCTCATTAACTCAGCGTTTGTTAATCCAATTCCTCTAATAGAGTCTGGAGTATCAATACCAAAGCATGAAATAGGTAATCCTTTATCTGTACCTGTATTAGACAGTACCGGAGAAGCTAAATTCAACCAACCTTTCCACATATACTTGAAGAACTTAGCAGCTAAATCTGGTCGATCTAATCTTGCTGCAACTGTGTCTGATACTCTTTTATATGCTTTTCGGGGAGTCTCTCCTGGTAGGAGGTATCCTTTAGAGATTGTTGATAAAGAAATTTCGTTCATCCATTCAGGGTAATCTTTTCCTGCTTCCCAGGTGGAAGTATCTACTTGTAGTGCCATTATATAATCTAATTAAATTTTATTAAAATGCTGTTGACCAATCCATATGACCTTTAGAGTAATTTGTTACTCTACTTGCAAAAAAGTCTGTATGTTGTTTTCCTGCAATTACGGCATCAAACCACTTCATAGTCTTTAATGCTCCTGCATCAATCTGGTCAGAAGGTATCAAAGGTTTTAAACCTAGATCACCCATTTTAGTATTAACTCTATGTTTAATAAAGTTCTTAAGGTCGTCTTTAGAAAGGTTTTCTAAATCTCCTAATTCAAAAACCTTATCAATAAAATCGAACTCTAACTTAAGAGCTAAGTGTGCTGCTGTTTCGATTTCACTTTGTAATTTTTCTGTATTAATCTCCGGATACTCTGAAAGTAATTGTCTAAATAACCAGCAACCTGCTTCTGAGTGAAGAGATTCATCTCGTACAGACCATTCGACAATCTGCCCGATTCCTTTTAACTTATTTCTCATCTTAAACGATAATAATACCGCAAATGAAGAAAATAAATTAACTCCTTCTGTAAATGCTGAAAATATAGCTAACGATTTAGCTCGTTCATGCCAGTCTGGTGTTCCGTCATGGCTGTCTCTAACATTCATTAAAGCTTCAATCTTTGCTTTAGTAGCTTCGTCTTCCAAAAATTCTGCAAAGTTATCTAACCCTAACTGTTCGTTAAGGAGTGAATAAGCTTCTGCATGAATAGTTTCAAAAGATCCAAAAGTAACACCCATCATAATAATCTCTGGTTTTCTAAACCAGTTAGTTACCAATCCTGTCCAGTAATCGTTTACTACTGTTTCTGTTTGAGCAAATCCTTTTAATATACCCCCAACTACATTCTTTTCGTGATCTTTCAAATTAGATTTCCAATCTGTTACGTCTTGAGCCATTGGAACTTCTGTATGAAGCCAGTGTGCTTGTTGTTGCTTTAACCAGTAGTCGTATGCTTTAGGATATTCAAACGGCTTATAAACAACTCTTTCATCTCTTAGTCCCATAGTATATTTTTAGTGTGTTAAATAATAAAATCCCCGAGGTTCTAAGCATTAATTTGCTTTCGGGGATGTAGAAATAAATAGCTTCTACTACTATTTGTTATTGATTTTGATCGAAAAATTTCTTAGCAATTTCGAAGTGGGTACCCTGTGGGCTATTGCCATCATCATCTATACTTGCCTTTCCTTCAATCTCGATATGACCGTTATTCGTATCCATTTTAACGTTATAAGTCATACCGTCTTGTCCGTATCTATTCTTCATAACGTGTAAACGTCCTGTACCTAGTACCTTATCTTCTTTCTGTCTTGATAGTGAAAGACATATATCTGCCACCATCATTTTATCATAAGAACCGGCTGCTTTATCTCCTTCAATAACCGAGTCTTTAGCTCCCATACGGTTAACCTGAGATGGTGTTAGTACTGGTATTTTTAGCTCTTTAGCTAAACTCTTAGTAGCAATAAACACATCATCAATTTCATCTTTACGTTCTGCAAATTTACCTCTAGAAGGTGCTTTTAAGTAATCTACGTAGTCAATAACAACTAAGTCCGGTTTATGTCCCATATCAATACACTTCTGTACGTGGCTCTTAATGTTATTTACTGTCGCTGCTTTAGGAGCATATTCTTTTACGATCAATCTACCTTTAAGGTTCTTAATGTGGGTCTCTACTTCTTTTCTATGCTTATTAACCTCATCAATAGAGTATCCTGTAAAGTAGCAGTCGAATCGTTTACCTACGTAATCTTCTCCTAATTCTAGGGTATAGTAGTTAACTTTAAATCCTAATTTTACAGCATGAGCTGCTGCTGCTACCATTGTCCAAGACTTACCTCCACCTGGGTTACCAAACACAATAATTAAGTCTCCAGGTCCCCATCCTCCTTGTATAGTTTCATTTAATAATGGCCATGGAGTTGGTACTGTTGGTCTGTAGTCTGTTCTATACCTAGACTCGACATCTTTATCGTACTCGTGTCCAATATTTTTATCCATTGCAGCTTTCATAGCTTTTTCAATTAAGTTACGAATACCTTCGAAATCGCTTTGCTTTAATAAGTCAGCTGAGGATAAAATAGCTGCTTTCATTTCTTGGTTCTTACAGAACGTAGTAAATTCTTCTTCTACGTAATCTAAGTCATCCTGAGAAGCGGCATAAGAGTTTCGTAACTCTTCTTTTACTGCTACTTGAAGTACTTCGTTTTCAATCTTCTGAAGTTCTACTTTAAGTACATCCATAGTAACAGTAGTGTGGTACTTATCGAAATATTTTAAGATCTGTCCGATGATCCACTTATGTGTATCTGAATCAAAGTACTCCTCTCTTAATACATCTCTTACTGTTAGTAGGAAGCCTTTATCTGTGAGTAAGGCGCCTATTACTTTAATCTGGAAGGGTTTTCCATACTGCGTTAACTTCTGCAATGTCATATAACTTATTGTTTAAAAACCGTTAATGTTCTAAAATTCTCTAACCATCCTTCTGTGTTCTTGGTAATACCTTCGATCTTATCTATATCTAATAGATGTAAAAAGGCTCCTGTCTGTAGAGGTGGAATAGGCTCTTTTAATACACTTAATGTATGAAGAATTTCTTTATCATCCAACTGTCCTTCATGTAAATTCATCAGTTGGTAGTTAGTTTTTACCCGATCCCAGTTATGTATTATTTTAGCAAAAATAGACTTACCGTCTAGATTCTGCTCACATACTTTGTAGATATCTTCTAACTCGTAATTTGGATTTGTAAGTAGTTCTGGAAACTCTTTAACTAAAGTCTTTAATCCTAAACCTTTTACTCCGGCAAGGTTATCTGAGTTATCTCCTAGTAAAGCTTTTACTATATTGTAGTTTTGAGGTAGTACTTCTAACTCTTGTACAATATTATCCTTTGTATAGAATGTTTTCTTAATCGGCGAGTATACTGAAATACATCCGTCTATTAACTGTAAAAAGTCTTTATCAGAAGAAACAATTGTTACCTTCTTACCAGATGCTGATGCTCCTAGTGCTAGGTCTGCTATAATATCATCTGCCTCTAACTTCTCCATTGTTAAGCTATGCAGGGGTAAACAATCAAGGTAGTCTTTCAACCTCTCTAGCTGTGCTGATAAGGATTCATACTCTTCTTGTTTATTCTCATACATGCCCCAATTAGTGATACGGGTATGTTGTCTTTGTGCTTTGTAATTAGGGTCTATATTCTTCCTATTAGTAGAAGAACCTTTTCCGTCAAATACACAAATTACTCTTGTAGGGTCGATCGTTCTTACTAGAAATCCTAGCGATCTTAAGAAGCCTACAAGACCACCGATATGGTGGCCTTGAGGGTTCATTGCTCTTAGGGTTGAGAAGCTACGAATAAAGGTATTCATAGAATCTATAATCAGTAAATGATCATTTAACTCTCTAGGAGGCGACTCTTTAAGATTCTTTAAAAGGTTACTATAGTCTGCCATTAATCGTCTAGTAAGTTTGGTAAGATTTCATCTTCTTCCATGTCACCTTCCTCAACTAAACTAAAATCAATAGATCCTAAAAGTTTCAACCAGTGTTCTTTGTGCTGGTCTTTATACTTATCGATTGCTTTCTTATCGTCAGCAATAAAACCGTGAGGGGTCATTACAATTCTTCCTCTTGTCTGTACTCCTTCGATGTGGTTCTTTTCAATTTGTATGTTAGTTCTCTTAGCAAATTCAACCTGTAGTCCGCTTTTTATAGCTTTGATCTTAGAAGTTCCTGGATTGGTAATGTTTCCAAAAGTGATTACTAATGTTGCATCGTACCACATTGACATACCTCCTTTGTTCTGCAGCTTTGGCTGTGACATTGGTGATTCTGGTTTCTGTGTCCATACTTTATTAATAGCTACTAATGTGTTAGTATACTGGCTTCCTTCTTTTCGAGATAACAAGATCTTTTGATTCAAGTTATTTCCAAACTGAGTAGACATTGCTCCTGCGTTCCATTCGTTATTGTTCTTGTTAGAGCGTACTGATAGATCACAAGGTACTGAACCTACAGAGTCCCAGAAGAAACATAAGTCATGAGGTAAGTTACCTTTAGTCTGTTCATCTAAAAGATCTGCTATATACGATGCTACATCTTCGATAGTGTTTAATGTACCTCTATCTGCGTATAAAAAGAAACCTTCGTAATCGGTAATCTCTCCAGTTGACTCATCTATAACTTCTTCAAACTGTAGACCCATCTCCTTAGCATGTTGCCAAGACCACTTCATCTCTGTGATAATTAATACTGGAAGTATTCCCTGTCTTTGTGCTGCTACTGCTGCTTCTAGTAGAGCGGTTGTTTTACCGGTATCACTATGACCTCTTAATAAGGTAATATGTCCTGTTGGAATACCTGGGATAGAAGTAATGTCTTGAAAAGCTTTTGACAAAGGTATCCACCCCTGTTCTTTAAACTTTACCGATGCATTAGCAAATCCTTTCTTCTTCTTGAAGTTACCTAGATTAAAACCACCCTTTACTATAGCAGCTGCTTTTTCTGCTGTTGCGCTTTTTGCCATTTATTTTATTCGTTAAAAAGGTCATCAAATTTACTTACCGTGTCTTTAATTCCTGGAGTTGAAGTCTCTAATGAGAAG
>Ga0222712_10003221_pt1 | contig 17993 bp, 15 predicted proteins | sample C33_657DmetaG_FD_165043 | JGI IMG/M metagenome (GOLD analysis project Ga0222712, IMG submission 165043) | Estuarine water microbial communities from San Francisco Bay, California, United States - C33_657D | ecosystem: Environmental > Aquatic > Marine > Unclassified | place: USA: California...
TCAAACCCCTCACTACGGGCTCGTGGTGAAATGGATATCATTTCTGACTACGGATCAGACGTTTGGGGTTCGAATCCCTACGAGCCCACCACTTTGAGCGCTAACCGGATTAAAACCCCGGTTAGTCGTATTGGACGGCATGAGGCAGGGGCGCCACGGCGTGGCGTTCGCGGACGGTTAGGAAAGACCCGACCCAAAGGGAGACCGGAAACCGGAAAGGATGCTGCGGACCTTCTTTAAGGCAGGGTTGAGCGTCCTCGCTCGGCCGCGGCTGACCGAGGCGATCAGCCCTACCCAAGGACAGGCCCCAGCCAATCATCCGGTCTCCCTTTGCTTGAATTGCCTTCCTAACCGCTAACCGCCACCCGCTTACCGCTTAAACCTTATACACGTCCGGCATCTGCTTGCCCGACGGGTACACATAAGACCGGTCCTCGAAATTACGCAGCTCGACTATGCCGTCGTGGATGGCCTGGACGTATTCCGGATTGATCGGGACCTTCCCGCCGCCGCCCGGGGTGTCGATGATCAGCTGCGGGACGGCGTAGCCGGTGGTGTGGCCACGGAGCGCCCGGATGATGTCGATGCCCTTCTGGATGGGCGCGCGGAAATGGGTCGAACCTTCGATCAGGTCGCAGGCGTAGAGATAATACGGACGCACGCGCATCATCAGCAGGCGATGGACGAGCGACTTCATCACCTCGGCGTCGTCGTTGATGCCCGCGAGGAGCACGGACTGGTTGCCGAGCGGCACCCCGGCGAAGGACAGGCGCTCGCAGGCTTCGGCAAGCTCGCGGGTGATCTCGTTCGGATGGTTGGTATGGATGCTCAGCCAGATCGGCCCGTGCTTCCGGAAGACTTCGGCGAGCTCCGGCGTGATGCGCTGCGGCAGGAAGACCGGGATGCGCGACCCGATACGGATGAACTCGACGTGCTTGATCGCTCGCAGACGACCCAGGAGGGCGTCCAGCTTGACGTCGGACAGCAGCAAGGGGTCGCCGCCCGAGAGCAGCACGTCGCGGATCTCGGTGTGCTCCTCGATGTACTTCAGGCCCGCCTCGAGCTCGGGATGGAAATCGTAGGCCTGGGCGTTGGACACCAGCCGGCTGCGCGTGCAATAACGGCAATACGAGGCGCAACGGTCGGTGACCAGGAACAGCACGCGGTCCGGATAGCGATGGACGATGCCGGGGACGGGCATGGTGCCTTCTTCGCCGACCGGATCCTCGGACTCGCCGGGGGCGACATAGGATTCCTCGATGCGCGGGATGACCTGACGGCGGACCGGGCAATTCGGATCCTTCGGGTCGATGAGGTTGAAGAAATGCGGCGTGATCGAGAGCGAGAGCTTGTGCGGGGCGAAGAGGCACCCCTCCCGCTCCTCCTTGGTCAGCTCGAGCATGGACTCCAGCTGGGCCAGCGTCGTGATGCGGTTACGCAGCTGCCAATGCCAGTCGTTCCACTCCGCGGCAGGCACGTCCTTCCATCGGCCTTGGCCGGCATGCCAGTTTTCGCGGAGGTCCTGTGGATACATCGGCTAAGACGAACAACCTAACGGTCAGGACGCCTAATGCAAACGGGTAAGCGCATCGCCTTACGGCAGCGGCGGCGGACCCTTGCGCTTGAACCAGCCGGCGAAGGGATGCCAGAGCTGCCCGAAGTACCCCTCCGGCACCGGCTCCGTCGCGCCGAAATCCTGCGGCAGGCGATCGCGTGGCATGTAATAAGTGCCGAAGAGGATATCCCAGAGCGGCAGGAGGCCGGCGAAGTTCTTGTCGATCGCGGCCGGATCTTTCGAGTGATGCCAGCGATGGAAGACCGGCGTGGAGATGACGGAGCGGAGCGGTCCGAAGTCCCAGTCGACGTCGGCGTGCAGGAAGATGGCGTAGAGCGTCAGGAAGCCGCTGACGCCGGCCGTCACGGTCGGGTCGAACCCGAGGAACAGGAGCGGCACCGCCGGCGCGATCTTGTTCACGGCCTCGTTGACCGGATGCACGCGGACGGCCGAGAGCCAGTCGAGCTCCTCCGAGCTATGGTGCACCGCATGGAACGGCCACCAGGCTCCGGTGTGGAAAAGCCGGTGCAGCCAGTAATCCAGGAAATCGACCAAGAGGTAGATCTCGAGCGCCTGCAACCAGACCGGCTGCGCCGCCACCGGACCGAAGCCGTGATACGAACCCGCCTTCGCCGCCTCGCCCGTCGTGACCCCGGCGACGACCAGGAAGAAGAACGGGACGATGAAAAGCACGCGGGACGCCTGCTTGAAGAACTCGACGGTGAAGAAGTAGGCCGCATCCGTCAGCATGCCCGGGCGGAAATAGCCGGGCCGGCGACGCGCGCCCATCACGCGTTCGATCACATAGAACAACAGGCCCAGGAGAAGGAGCCCCAGGAGGTGCTTCTTCGCATGGGCCAGCAGTTCCATCGGGATGGCTTACTTCTTCTCGACGACCCACATGTTGCGGAACTCGACGGCGTCGCCGTGCCACTGCAGGCCGAGCGGGAGCTTCGCGTCATGCTTCACGTAAGGGGGGTTCTTCTTGTGGCTGCTCGGGCCGATGTACTCGGTGCCGTCTTGGACCGTGACGCCGTTCATCACCACGGTGATGCGGGTCTTGCTCGCGACGGAGCCGTCCGCATTGAAGCGCGGCGCGGTGAACTCGATGTCGTAGCTGTTCCAGGTGCGGGAAGGCAGGCAGGCGTTGAAGGCGGGCGGCTGCTGTCCGTAGATCGCGGCGGTCATGCCGTCGGCGTAGGTCTCGGTCTTATAACAATCGAGGACCTGCAGTTCGTAGGTCTTCATGAAGAAGATGCCGCTGTTGGAGTTGCCCTGGCTCTTCTTCTTGGGATCGGTGTCGTAACCGGCGGCGGAGCGCCACTCGACGTGGAGGGTGATGTCCCCGAAGGCGCGCTTGGTACGGATGCCGTTGCTGCGGGCGATCATCACGCCGTCCTTGATCTCCCAGGTGACCGGAGTCTTGAGCTTGGCGTTCGGGACGGCGTCGGCCTCCCACTCGCCGGCGGAGTCGGCCCCACCGACCAGGACGACGGCACCGGCCGGAGCCGGGGCCTCGTTGCACTTGAGCTTGGACGCCTCGGCGCGGGGCGGCTGCGGACGGGTGGCGTCATGGACGCGCCACTGGGTGCCCGGAATGAAAGGGGTGTCGGTGTAACCTTCGGCGGCGACCAAACCGATGGCAGCCAGCAGGGAGAGATAAGAAGCGAGACGCATGGGGGTTAGGGGTGGAGACAGGTTGGCGGACCGGAGGGTCTGGGAAAAGGGTAATACATCGAGGCGTAGGGGTAGGGGTAAGTCTATCCAGCCACGTGCCACCTAGGGCCGCCCCCTGCCACCCGCAACGACACCCCCTACCCCCATCCCGACCCCTACCCCTAAAAACCCTATTTCACCCCCCATTTCAGCCCTATCCCTACCCCTATCCCTACCCCTATTCCATTGCCCTTCCCCTCCCCGTTCTCCAACTTACGGCCCATGTCCGCGCCCAAGGCCCGTTTCACCCTCGAGTTCGAAAAGCCCCTCCGGGAACTCGAGGACAAGATCAACTCCCTCCGGGCCTCTTCCGAGTCCGCCGGGATGGACGTCTCCAAGGAGGTCAAGTCCCTCGAGGTCAAGATGGAGCAGACCCGCCGCGAGGTCTATGGCAACCTGAACCCCTGGCAGCGCGTCCAGCTGGCCCGCCACCCCCGTCGCCCCTACTCCCTGGACTACATCGGCATGCTGTTCGACGACTTCCAGGAGCTGCATGGCGACCGCCTCTTCATGGACGACGAGTCCACCGTCGGCGGCACCGCCTTCTTCGAAGGCCGTCCGGTCATGGTCATCGGCCAGCAGAAAGGCCGCGACACCAAGGAGAACCTCCGCCGCAACTTCGGCTGCCCGAATCCCGAGGGCTACCGCAAGGCCCTTCGCCTGATGAAGATGGCCCACACCTTCGGGCTCCCGATCATCACCCTCGTCGACACCCCGGGCGCCTTCCCCGGCATCGGCTCCGAAGAACGCCACGTCGCCGAAGCCATCGCCGTCAATCTCCGCGAGATGAGCCAGTTCGGCGTGCCGATCATCACCTTCGTCATCGGCGAAGGCGGTTCCGGCGGCGCCCTCGGCATCGCCGTCTCGAACAAGGTCTACATCCTCGAGAACGCCTACTACTCCGTCATCTCGCCCGAAGGCTGCGCCGCCATCCTCTTCAAGGACCGCGCCCACGCCCCGAAGGCCGCCGAAGCCCTGCGCCTCGACGCCCCCAACCTCCTCAAGCTCGGCGTCGTCGACGGCGTCGTGAAGGAACCGCTCGGTGGCGCCCAGGAAGACCCGGCCGCCACGGGCTCCGCCATCCGCAAGACCCTGCGCGACTCGCTCGCCGACCTCTCGAAGGCCTCGCCCGAGAAGCTCATCGCGATGCGTTACGCGAAGTTCCGCGCGATGGGCGTGTTCTCCGAATAATCCCGTAGTCCGCACCAAAGAAAAAGGGGCGCCATTCGGCGCCCCTTTCTTTTGGCAAGCAGGCCGGCGCTCAGCCGCCGTTGGACAGCACGCGGATGTAACGCGTGTAGTTGCGGCCGTGCTGATAGATGATGCGCTTGAAGTCCGCTTCCGGGATCTTCTGGTTGTCGTTCGTCATCTGCAGGCCGCGCAGTTCCTTGGAGCCTTCCGGGGTGAGGATCGTCAGGGAGACCTCGACCGCCTTGAGCGAATAAGGCAGGTAGGGCAGCCAGGAAGCCGACGTGGGCTTCAGCGGCAGCGCATCGGGATACATCCGGTCGGAGTAGACCCGGAGGCGCGAGCTGAAATAGTCGTAAGGCTGGACCTTCAGGCCGGCGCCGGACGGCGTGGGCGCGGGGATGGTCGGCGCGCCGTTCGGCGCATAGCGCAGCGGGGCGGTCGCGATGTCGGTGGCGCCGTCGGCGAACTTGTACATCGCGAGGTAGCCGCCCTTGGAGGCGGGCATCGCGGACTTGTCGTCGGACTTGCCGACGATCACGACCGGGCGAAGGGTCTGGGGCAGTCGGGCGCACGGATCCTTGAGGGAGCCCGCCGGAGCCGTCGGCGGCAGCGAGGCGGGGAGCGAGGAGGTGCCCCAGAAGACCAGGTTCATCGCGACGACGTTCGAGGCGATGAAGTTGTTCTCGTCCATCGTCCAGCAAGGGTTCGCGCTCACGATGCTCGCGTCGATCAGGGTGCGGGAATCGTAATCCGGCGAAGGCGTCTTCGAGTAATTGATGAACCGGCGGGAGCCCGACCAGTAATCCCAGGGAGACTTCGGCGTATCGATGGTCGAGTTCAGGATCAGCGGCAACGCGTCGACGAAGGTGTTCTCGGAGTCGATGATCGTACGGTAGACGCCGTACACCTGCTGGATCTTGTCGCCGGGCGAATCGAAGGGCGAACGCTGGCCGATGCGGTAGGAGATCGCGCAGACGTCGCCGCGCAAGGCGGAGCGAGGCGTGCCGGGCGTCCAGCGGGGCCGGTCGGCGGGCGCGGCGAAGAGCATGACGATGGGGTGGTCGACGGCCTGGAGGTTGCCGACGGCGCCGGGCACGCCCGTCACGTCGGTCGACCCGGGGACGACGATCTCCATCCAGCAGCGTCCGTCGGCGCGGAGCATGGCGGTGGAGAAATCGTTCTCCAGGGCGTCGAGCGCGCCGCGGGCCTCGGACTGGGTCGAAAGGTCGGCGACGGCGCGGTCATACACGCGGAGCGTGTCGGAGGCGATCGTGACGACCGTCAGCACGATGATGACCATGATGGCCGTCGAGATCATCACCTCGAGCAAGGTGAAGCCGGCGCGGACCGGACGAAGGAGCGTGTTCATCGGCTGATGACGATGTTCTGGACCAGCAGGGGCTCCTCGGTGCGCGTCTTGAAGGACGCGTACGGGCTGTAGTCATGGGGGAAGAATTCCGCGACGATGGGCAGGTAGGCCAGCGCGTAGGCGGAAGGCTGCGCGGGGAGCGGGGAGGCGGACCACGGCGGCGGCAGGACCTTGCCGGTGTCGGGCTCGAGGGTGGTCGCGTTGATCGTGGCGCGCTGGCCGACGAGGAGCTTGGACAGCGAGAGACGGACGCGCATCGGGGTGCCCACGATGTTGCGGCCGGCGAAGGCGTCCAAGGAGAGGTTGTTGCCGTTGCAATAGGCCACCTCGACGATCGAAGGATTGGAGAAGAGCGCGTAGGTGGTCTCGCCGGTCTTGTCGTTCTCCGTGGCGACGATCTTGCGCTCGTAGACGTAGAGCCAGACGGCGTTGTCGCCGTTGTCGCGCGCCTTCTGGAGGAGGCGGTAGGCGATGTCGAAACTGGAGACGGAAGGATTGCCGCCGTCCAGGGACAGGCCGGCGTCCATGAGGTACTTCGTGTTGTCCGGCACCTTCTCGCCCGCGGCGTCGAGATAGACGATGGAACGGGGATTATCGAGCGCGCCGATGAGGCGGGTCACGCCGGCGAGGGCGCGGTTGGTCTGCATGATCTCGTCGATCTGCTGGAAGGTGGACCCGAGGATGCCGACCAGGGAGAGGATGGCGACGCCGACGATGCCGATGGCGAGCGTCACCTCGACCAGGGAGAAACCCGGGCGGACGGACGAGGGATTGCGGGGAGGGTTCATCGGAAGAAGATCATTTGGCCTTATCCATCTCGTCGGCGTCGAGGGTCATCGAGACGTCGCCGTTGGGACGGAGGGAAAGCGCGGCGAACTGGTTCTCGGAAGAGAGGTCGATCATGGCCTTGCCGGCGCCGGTGTTGCGCACGACGCCCTTGGCGAGGACGAGCAGCACGCGTCCGAGGTGATTCGAGGCGCCGGTGCCCTGCAGTTCGACGTAGAACCACTTCTTGGGGTTGAAGTCGGCCGTCATGGCGTTGAGCGCCATGGGCTGGTTGGTCGGCGCGTAGATCATCCAAGGCGGCGTGGAGCCGGGCGAGTCGGTCGCGTTCGTGGTCGCGCCGTCCGCGAGCGGGCCGATGATGCTGCGGCGCGTGTTGGCGGCGACCGTCAGCGAGAGCGTGGTCGCGGTGTCGGTGGCCGGCGGCACGAAGACGACGCCGGTCGGGAGCAGCTGGGCAGGCTCCGGCGAGAACCAGCGGTAAGGGGCGACCGAGGTGTTGGTGATGGTCGTCGGGTCCGCGCCGGCGAGGTCGGCCGAGCTGACGCCGCCGACCGCGATGACGAACTGGCGGAGATGGTTCACCTCGTCGTCCGGGTCGTTGAGGATGAGCAGGCGATAACGCGTCGCGTAGGTGACGCCGGTCGTGCCGGGCCCGCGGTTCATCAGGGCCATGGCGCGCACGGTCCGGACGGACGAGGCGATGAAGCGCTGGCCGGCCGGCAGGCCGCCTCCGTCGCCGGTCGAGAGACCGAGGAACAGCGAGGAGATGAGCAGGATGATCGTGATGACGACCAGCAGCTCGACCAACGTGAAGCCCCTGCGGGCGAGGGTACGGACGGACATTATTGGATGGCGTGGACCTGCGCGAAATCGTCGGACGACATGGGCTGAGCGGAGGAGAAGTCTTCCAGCAGGTCCGTGGTGTAGATGATGACGCGGGCCGGGATGCCGCTGGTGCCGGAGATGGCGCGGACTTCCTCGGGGATGGAATCGGCGCCCTTGGGGGTGACGATGTTCCGGATATTGGTATTGTTGTCGGTATCCAGGATGACGCGGATATTGCGGTTGCCGAAGCGGTCCACGAGCAGGGAAGTGTCCGTCAGGGCGGAGGGATCCTCGAAGTCGTCCTTTCCGAAGGAGCAGAACTCCTCGGCGGTCTTGTTCAGGGCCTTACGGTCGGCCGTCGAAAGGGCGGTGCCGGTGGGCAGGCGGCCGGAGAGGGTCTTCACGAACTTGAGGTTCGAAGCCGGATCCTCGAGGAGGTGGATGGTGTCCTTCGAAGAATCGTAGGCCGTCCCGACGTTGGGGTAGAAGCCGTTGACCTGTTTGTAACGGGTGATGCCGCCCGCCCACTGGGTGAAGGCGGTCGTGGCGGCCGACTGCTGGGCCTTCTTCCGGACCCCGCGGATCGCCGGGAACAAGGCGGCCGACAGGATGCCGATGATGGCGATGACCGTCAGGAGTTCGATGAGGGTGAAACCGGCGCGACGACGAGGAGTCATGGAAAGTCGGGGTAGGATTGGGGAGAAGCCATTCTACGAGCCCAGCGGCTCGCTTGAACAGTCAAAACCGCCCTTTGCCCCACCCTGCCGACCCCTCAGCTGAACCAGATGAAGCAACCTAAGGCCATTCCGGTCGGAACCAACGCCCAAACGAACAGCTTCCAAGCCGAAACCCCCTCTGGGAACCAAGGGGAAAGGATCGACTGACCCGCCGGATTAGGGGCGTTGGCGATGACCGTCAGCCCTCCCCCTGCCAAGGCGCCGGCCAGGACGGCATGGCGCAAGGCCTCGGCTTCCGGCCCAGGCACCGACAAGGCCGGCACCTGGGAAGCCAGGTAAGTGACCGCGGCGTTGTCGTTGAAGGCCGTCAGGACCGTCGAGACCGCCAGCAAGGCCCCCTCCCCCATCCGCCCGAGGACCGGCGAAATCCACCAGCCCTGGACCCCGCCGAGCACGACGAGCCCGGCCAGGAAGAAACCGACGAGCGCCGGACCGCGCAAGCCCGGCGAGGGCTGCCACCGGGCGGTCGCCGCGGTGAAGGCCAGGAACAAGAGGAAGCCGCCGAGCATCAGGACGGGGCGGTGCTCGGTCAGCATCAGCACCGTCCAGACCATGCAGGCGAGATGCGCCAGGACGATCCAGACCGGCATCGGCGCTTCGCCCGACGGCTCCTCGGCCGCGCCCTTGAGCGCCGCGAGCTCGCGCCGGAACCAGACGAGGTAGGCGAGGTTCGAAAGCAGGATCGAGACGAGCGACGCGACGCCGAAATGCAGGAAGACCTCCTTGAGGCCCCAGCCCCATTTCGCGGCGACCATCACGACGGGCGGCGCGGCGAAATGCGTCAGGGCGCCGCCGACGGAGACGTTGACGAACAGCAGCGCCAAGGTGGCGTAACGCAGCGGCTCCGAGGGTTTCAGCCGATAGAACTGGGCCGAAAGCAGCAAGGCTCCGATCGTCATCGCGGCAGGCTCGGTGATGAGCGAACCGAGCAGGGGCGCCAGCGTGAGCACCACGAACCAATGCGCCGCAGGCGCGCCGCCGAACAGCCGGCCGACCCGGCCGAGCAGGCCCGCCGCCAAGGCCATGACGGGCTTCGAGGCGGCCATGACCATGATGATGAAGACGAACAGGGGCTCGACGAACTTGGACGGGCCGTCCGTCGCGGTGGCGACGTACTCCCCGGTCTCGACGTAACGCGCGGCGAACGTCCAGCCTTTGCCCGGCCACGCGAGCATGAGCACGAAGAGCACGCCGGCCCAGAGTCCGAACACGGCTTCGACCTCGCCGAGAAGATGCAGCGCCGCGCCCTTGAACCCGCCCTGCTGCTCCGCCCGCTGCGCGCGCCGCGCGATCGCCGGACAGAGGAACGCGTGCGCGACGGCGGCGAAGAACACCAAGGTCCCGGCCAGCAGGAAACGGTCGGCCGCCATCGCGGACACGAGTTCGGACCAGAGGTCGGGCTGAGCAGGCATGCCCCACCTCACCGCATCGCGACGAGGTTGGCAATCCCAGCCGAACGGCTACTTGGCCGAGGCGTCGTCCGGCCGGGCCCCGCCGAGCGCCCGCACGAGGTCGACCTGCGCGGCGAGGCGATCCTGACGCACCTTGGCCACGGCCACCTGCGATTCGGCCCGCAACCGGCGGGCGGCGAGCAGTTCCATGGGGCCGGTCTGGCCCTGACGGGCCCGCTCCTGCGCGATGCGGTAGGCCTCGTCGGCCGCCTTGGCGCGCCGGGCGGCGGCGACGGCCGAAGCCGCGGTCTCCCGGACGTCGACCAAGGCGTCGCGCACCTCGCGGCACGCGTTGAGGAAAGCCTTCTCGTAAGCGGCGGCGGCCTGATGCTGCTCCGCCACGGCGCCGTCGACCCGGGCGGCGCCCCGGCCGAAGTCGAACAAGGGATAACGCAGGTCCACCCCGAGCGAGGAGGTCGCGGTCGCCCCGTCGAACAAGGCGTTGAGCTCACGGCTTTCGGAACCGATCGCGCCGGTCAGGGTGAAACTTGGGAAACGCGCGGCCTTCATGTAACCGATGCGGGCGTTGGCGGCGACGAGCGCCTGCTCGGCGGCGACGACGTCGGGTCGGGCGGCGAGGAGATCGGCAGGCAGGCCCGGCGCCACGGGCGCCGGCAGGCGCAGTCCGTCCTGACGACGCACGGCGATGGTCAGCGCCGGCCGGCCCGTCAGCGTGCCGAGCAGATGCTCGGCCGCGGCGCGCGCGCGGCGCGCGTCGGCCAGCGCGGCGACCGCCGCCGAACGCGCCACCTCGGCCTGGGCGACTTCATTGGGACCGGCGGCCCCGACGGCGGCGCGCTTGGCGATGATGGCGGCTTCCTCGTCGCGGGCCGCGAAGACTTCCTGCGCGGCCAGCGACTGCGCATCCGCGGCGCGAAGGGCGGCGTAGGCGCGCACGACGGCCGCCCCGACGGAAAGCTCGACCATGCGCCGCGCCTCGCGGGCGCCGAGCAGCTGGGCGCGGGCCGATTCCTCGGCCCGGCGGAGCTTGCCCCAGAAATCGAGCTCGAAGGAAGTGGCCAGACCGCCGCGGCCGGTGGTGCGATGGCGCCCCGTGGCGGCCAGGTTCTGATTATACGCGCCTTCGCTGAGCTTGCTCGAATTCACGCCGCCGACGGCGTCGATCTGCGGCAAGGCGGCCCCTTCGGTCTCGCCCAGCACGGCGGCGGCCTGCTCGACGCGGCCCACGGCGAGGCGAAGGTCGGCGTTGGCGACCAGGGCCTGCGCGACCAAGGCGTCGAGCTCGGGGTCGCCGAGCGACTTCCACCACTCGGCGCGGACGGCCACGCCGCCCTTACCGGCTTCGGGAAAGACCTCGGCCTTCGGCAGCTCGGGCCGCACGTAATCCGGACCGACGGCGCAACCGGCGAGGAAGAGGACGGAACAGAGGACAAAACGGGGCATCATGGCTGGGCGGGGGTCGGCTTGTCCTTCCGGCCCGACAGGAGGTGGAAGAACCAAGGGATGAACAAGGTGGCGACGAAGGTGTCGAGCAGCATGCCGCCGAGCACGCCCGTGCCCATCGACTGGCGCGCCGCGGCGCCCGCGCCGCCCGCGAAGGCGAGCGGGACGACGCCGAGGACGAACGCCATGGAGGTCATGACGAGCGGCCGGATGCGCATGCGCGCGGCTTCGACGGCGGCGTCGGCGGCCGAGCGGCCGGCGCGCCGCGCGGTCTCCGCGAACTCGACGATCAGGATCGCGTTCTTGGCGGCGAGACCGATCAGCGTCACGAGCCCGATCTGGAAATAGATGTCGTTCGGCATGCCGCGCACGAGCACGGCGAGCAGCGCGCCGAGGAGCGCGAACGGGACGGTGAGCAGCACGCCCAAGGGCAGCGCGAGGTCCTCGTACAAGGCCGCGAGGATCAGGAAGACCATCAGCAGCGCGAGAAGGAAGGCCGGCAAGGCGGAGGTCGCCGCGCGCTTCTCCTGCAGGGCCTGCGCGGTCCAGTCGATGCCGTACCCGACGGGCATGATGTCCTCGGCGATCCGTTCGACGAGCGCGATGGCGTCGCCGGAACTCACGCCGGGAGCCGGCGAACAGATGAGGCGCGCGGACAGGAAGCCCATGTGGCGCTCGAGCTGCTCGGGGCCGGAGGAGGGCTTGAACTTCACGAAGCTGGAAAGCGGGACCATCCCGCCGTTGGCGGCGCGGACGTGGACGCGGCCGGCGGCGGCGGCGTCCATGCGGTCGGCCGCCTCGGACTGCACGAGCACGCGATAGGTGCGGCCCGAGAGCGTGAAGTCGTTGGCGTACACGACGCCGATCGTGGCCTGGAGGGCCTCATGCAGGTCGGGGAGCGTGACGCCGAGCGCGGCGGCGCGGACCTCGTCGACCTCGGCGAGGAACTGCGGGACGGAGGGACGCAGGAAGACGCGGATGCCGGTCAGCTCGGGCCGGGCCCGGAGCGCGCCCTCCAGCTTCTCGATGTTGGCCGCGAGACGCGCCGGATCGTCGTCCTCCTTGGCCTGGAGGTAGAATTCGAAGCCGCCGGCGGTGCCGATGCCGCGGATGGCGGGCGGATTGACCACCAGGCACATGCCGTCGGGCTGGGTCATGCCGATCGCGTTGAGCTGGCGCGCGAGGGCCTCGCCGCCGGGCGGTCGCTGGCCGAAATCCTTCAACGGCAGGAAGATCGTGCCGGAGTTCGTGCGCTCGCCGCCGCCGAGGAGGTCGAAGCCGCTGATGGCGAAGGTGTGGCGGATCGCGGGGTTCTCGCGCAGCTTCGGCGTGAGCCCGTCCATGAAGGCCTTCGTCCGGTTGATGCCGGCGCCGTCGGGCAAGGCGACCATCGCGAGGAGGTAGCCCTGGTCCTCGGGCGGCAGGAAGCTACGCGGGATCTTCACGACGAGGACGATGTTCGCGACCACGATGGCGAGGAACGCCACCGCCGCCGAACGCGGATGGTCGAGCAGCCAGCGGACCACCCGGCCGTGCCACGCGGCCACGGCGCCGAAGCCGCGGCCGAAGCCGGCGACGAGGCCTCCCAGGCGGCCGCCCGATGCGCCGGGCGCGTGCGGCCGGAGCAACAGCGCGCACAGCGTCGGGGTGAGCGTCAGCGCGACGAAGCCGGAAAGGGTGACGGACAGCGCCACGGTGACCGCGAACTGGCGGTAGAGCACGCCGGCGATGCCGCCCAGGAAGGCCACCGGCAGGAAGACGCAGACGAGCACGCAGACGATCGCCACGATCGCGCCGGCGACCTCGCGCACGGACGCCTTCGCGGCCTCGTAAGGGCTCAGCCCCTGTTCGCGCATGAGGCGCTCGGTGTTCTCGAGCACGACGATGGCGTCGTCGACCACGATGCCGATCGCGATGACCATCGCGAAGAGCGTCAGGATGTTGATGCCGTAGCCCAGCGCCCAGAGGCCCGCGCACGCGCCGATGAGCGAGACGGGCACCGCGATCATGGGGATGATCGTCGCGCGCCATGAACCGAGGAAGAGGAAGACGACGAGCGCGACCAGGAAGGCGGCCTCGAGCAGCGTGCCGCGCACCTCGCCGATGGCGGAGCGCACGAAACGCGTGGTGTCGAACGGGATGCTGTACTCGACGTCCGGCGGGAACTGCTTGGTGAGCTCGTCCATCCGCGCGCGGATGCGGTCGGCGGTCTCGAGCGCGTTCGCCCCGGTCTGCAGGAAGACGCGGATGCCGGCCACGGGCTTGCCGTCGAGCATGCTGAGCTGCTCGTAGCTCTGGGAGCCGAGCTCCACGCGGGCGACGTCGCGCAGGCGGAGCACGCCGTCGGCGGAGCCGGAACGGAGCACGATGTCGCCGAACTGCTCGGGGGTCGACAGGCGCCCGCGGGCCACGACGGGCACCACGAAGGCGGCGTCCACCGACGGCTCCTGACCGAGACGGCCGACGGCGTACTGGGCGTTGGTCGCGCGGATGGCGCGGACGACCTCGGCGGAAGTCACGCCGAGGGCGGCCATCCGGTCCGGCCGCAACCAGACGCGCATGGCGTAGTCGCGCGCGCCGAAGACGCCGCAGTCGCCGACGCCGGGCAGACGCTTGAGTTCCTCCACGACGACCGAGGACGCGAAGTTGCTCAGGAAGACGGAGTCGCGCGTGGCCTTGGGCGAGACGATCGAGACCGACATCAGGATGTCGTTCGAGCGCTTCTTGGTGATGACGCCCAGGCGGCGGACCTCCTCCGGCAGGCGCGGCTCCGCGAGCTTGACGCGGTTGGCCACGAGGATGGTCGCCATGTCGGGGTCGACGCCGTTCTCGAAGGTGACGGTGATGCTCAGGGCGCCGCTCGAAGAGGAGTTGGAGGAGTAGTAGAGGAGGCCTTCGACGCCGTTGATCTGCTCCTCGAGGGGCGCGGCGACGTTGTTGACGAGCGCCTCCGGCGAGGCGCCGGGGTAGCTCGCCACCACCGTGACGGTGGGCGGCGCGATCTGCGGATACTGCGACAACGGCAGGTGCAGCAACGCGAGGCCGCCGACCAGGAAGATGATGAGCGAGAGGACGGCCGAGAAGATCGGCCGCTTGATGAAGAAGTCCCAGCCCATTTACTTCTTGGCCGGAGCGACGACGACCGGGGTGCCCGGGCGCAGCTTGTGCAGCTGGTTGAGGATGACGCGGTCGCCAGGGCGGAGGCCGCCGAGGATGACGATGTCCTCGCCTTGGGCTTCGCCCAACGTGACGGGACGGGCCTCGGCGCGGTCGCCCGCGCCGACGACGAAGACGGAACGGCCCGACGGGGCCTGGACGAGCGCGAGCTGCGGCACGAGGTAGGCGTCCTTGGCCTTGCCCCCGGTCACGCGGGCCCGGACGAACTGGCCGGCAAGCAGCGCGCCGTCGGCATTGGGGAAACGGGCGCGCACCTGCACGGTGCCCAGCCGGGTGTCGACCTGCGGCGAGGCGAAGTCGATCTTGCCACGCACGGGGAAAGCCGCGCCGTCCGGCCGGAGCAACGCGACCTCGGCGCCGAGCGCCGCCTTCGCTCCGCCCGCGAACAGGCGATGGAAATCATCCTCCGAAAGGCCGAAGCGCGCCCAGACCTCGTCGGAGCGCACGATGGTCGTGAGCAGCCCGTCCGGTCCGGCCGGATTCACGAGCGCACCTTCGGTGCGGAGGCGACGGCCGGCCACGCCGTCGATGGGCGAACGGACCTCGCAGTAATCGAGGTCGAGCTTCGCGAGGCTGGCCTTGGCGGCGGCGGCGTCGCGCGCGCCCTGGGCGGCCGCGGCCAACGCCTGCGCGTCCTCCGCTTCCTTACGGCTCGCGGCTTTCTGGCGTAAGAGTTCGGCCTGGCGGGTCGCTTCGTCGGCCGCCTGCCGCGCCCGCGCGGTTTCCTGCGCGAGCTGCGCCGTCGCGAGAGCGTGGGCGGCGACATACGGCGCGGGGTCGATGCGGAAAAGGAGGTCGCCGGCCTTCACCTGGGCGCCCTCGGCGTAATTGACGGTCTGCAGGATGCCCGTCACGCGGGCGCGGACTTCCACCTCGCGCACGCCTTCGGTCTGGGCCGGGGCGATCGCGGTCTGGGCGAGGTCGGCCGGCGCGACCATGAGGACCGAAACCGGCAAGGGCGCGGCCGGCGGCGGAGCCGCTTCCTGGCGGCAACCGAATAGGCCGAGCAACGTGACCGCGAAGAGAAGACCCTCGACAGGGCGAGATTTACATACAGACATGTATGTAAATCTATTTGCCTTACTATGGCTCGCAAGACCAAAGCAGAAGCCGCCCAGACCCGTCACCGGATCGTCGATTGCGCCCGGCAGGTCTTCAGCCGCGAGGGGGTGACGAACACGTCGCTCGAAAAGGTGGCCAAGGAGGCAGGTGTCACCCGCGGGGCGGTCTACTGGCATTTCCGCGACAAAGCCGACCTGTTCATGGCCGTGCGCCGGCAGACCGGCATCCTCCTGCGCTTCGGCGATTTCCAGACCGGCGATGCCCTTCGCCGCCTCGAAGCCGGCCTGCATGAGGCGCTCCGCCGCCTGGCCGAGGACAAGCAGGCCCGCGAAACCTACGAGGTCATGCTCTGGAAGTGCGAGTACGTCGGCGAGTTCGCCGGCGTTCGCAAGGACCTGATGTCGGCAGGCACCCTCTTCCTGGAGGAGACGACCGAACTGTACGCCGAGGCAGTGCGTACGAAACTGGTCGATCCCGGACTCGACCCGCGGCTGGCCGCCCGCGAGACGTTCTGTTTCTACGCCGGCATGCTCAAGCTTTGGCTGGCGGACGAGACCGGGCTGGCGGTGCGGGCCGACATCCTCCGCGTGATCTCCCACCACGTCGAAAGCCGCCGCCTCCCCCGCCGCCAGAAGGCGGATTGACCCCCTTCGCCGACCGGCGTAAGACAGTCGGCGTGAAGGCCCTCCCCGCCCTGCTCTACATGCTCCTGCTCGGTCTCGCGCCGACGCCGGCGCTGGCAGGCGAACCGGACGCGCCCCAGTCACTGCCGATCATCTACGACCAGCCGGGCGAAAAATACCTCCTGCGCATCGACAACCGCCGCTATCAGCTGCCGTACGTCACGAAGGAAGACGTCGTGCGCCTGATGTCCGCCGCGAACTATCCGCGGACGAAGCTCCGTTACGACGAGTACAAGCGTTCGCTCGAGGACAAGGCGAAGGCCGAGGCGCTCGTGCACCGGGCGCAGCAGAACGTCACCCGCGAGGCGGACCGCGTCAACCGCCTCCGCCGCAGCCTGGAGGCGCTCCGCGCCCAGCTCGCCCTGCTCCGCTCACAGCCGAACATCGACGTCCGCGAACTGCAGTTCCTGCAGGAACAGATCCGCAACACGTCGGCTTCGCTCGCCGCCGCCGAAGACCAGGAAGCGAAGGCCCAGGCCAACCTCGACAAGACGAAGGCCACCACGGAGTCCGCCTTCCTGCGCGCCGACAAGGCCCGCGAAGACTACGTCGTCGCCCTCGACGCCTACGAGCTGCCGCTTGCGCAGATCCGCAAGATCGCGATGACGCACGGCGCCGCCCTCTGACCTCCCGGACCATGAAGACCCCCGCCCTCCTCCTCGCCCTGCTCTGCGCCGGCGCCGCCGGCCTCGCGCAGCAGGCCAAGCCCGCCGCCAAAGCCGCTCCGAAGTCCGTCGACCGTTATGCGGTGCGGGATGACGAGAAGATCGCCTGGCACGACGTCCGCGAGACGGACCTCGAAGGCCGCCCCCTCCCGGCCGCCGAACGCAAGAGCTACTTCGACCGCCTGCCCGCCGAGGCCGACGGCAAGGTCACGCCCGCCGTCTGGAACCTCAGCCGCGACAGCGCGGGGCAGATGTTCCGCTTCCGCACCGACGCCACGACGATCTACGCCCACTACAAGGTGACGAAGGCGCTGCTCGCGATGCCCCACATGCCCGCCACGGGCGTGAGCGGCCTCGACCTCTACGCCCGCGACCAGGACGGCAGATGGCGCTGGGTGCAGGTCGCCCGCCCCGGCGCGCAGGAGATGAAGCTCCGCCTGGCCGACGGCCTCGACGCCGGTGAACGCGAATACGCGCTCTACCTCCCCCTCTACAACGGGGTCGAGTTCCTCCACGTCGGCGTGCCCGAGGGCAAGCAGTTCGCCGGCCTCAAGCCGCGCGCCAAGCCCGTCGTCTTCTACGGCACCTCGATCACGCACGGCGCCTGCGCCAGCCGCCCGGGCATGGTCCACACCGCCATCCTCGGCCGCCGCTTCGACGTGCCGGTGATCAACCTCGGCTTCTCCGGCAACGGCCGCATGGACCAGGCCGTCGGCGACTTCCTCACGCGCATCGACGCAGCGGCCTACGTCATCGACTGCCTGCCCAACATGAACGCCGCGGCCGTCGCCGAGAAATGCGTGCCGCTCGTCAAGCAGCTGCGCGCCGCCCGCCCCGACACCCCGATCCTCCTCGTCGAGGACCGCCGCAACACCGACGCCTGGCTCAAGGGCTCGCTGCGCCAGCACCACGACGCGAATCACGCCGCGCTCAAGGCCGCCTACGACCAGCTGGTCAAGGAAGGCGTCAAAGGCCTGTCCTACGTGCCCGGCGACCATCTCTACGGCGACGACGGCGACGGCGCCACGGACGGCTCGCACGCGAGCGACCTAGGCTTCGCCCGCCAGGCCGATATCTTCGAGCCCTTCCTGAAGGCCGCCCTCGGCCGCTGATTTTCCCGCCGCTCCGCTGGCCTCCGGCGCCCTTCCTCCCAGCTTAGCCTCCATGCACCGCAGCTTCCGCTACTACGACCTCATCCTTGGCGCGTTCGTGGCGGTGCTGCTCTGCTCGAACCTCATCGGCCCCGCGAAGGTCGTGCAGCTCGACCTGCCTTTCTTCGGAAAGACCGACTTCGGCGCCGGCAACCTCTTCTTCCCGCTCTCATATATCTTCGGCGACATCCTCACCGAAGTCTACGGCTACGCCCTCGCCC
>Ga0222712_10003222_pt1 | contig 17982 bp, 12 predicted proteins | sample C33_657DmetaG_FD_165043 | JGI IMG/M metagenome (GOLD analysis project Ga0222712, IMG submission 165043) | Estuarine water microbial communities from San Francisco Bay, California, United States - C33_657D | ecosystem: Environmental > Aquatic > Marine > Unclassified | place: USA: California...
GAAGCTTTACAATCCATGCCTCAACAAGTTGCCGAGCAATTACAGGGCTATATCCGTTTTTATTGGGGTGGAATTGGATACACTGCAGGCCCTCCATACATTGGATTCTTATTTGGCTTATTAGGACTTATTGGATTTGGATTTAAGCAAATCAAACACAGGTTTTGGATTGGTGGCGCCATTGTTTTATCGCTTTTGTTGTCATATGGATTATACTTCGAAAGCTTTAACGTATTTATGTTAGACCATTTACCTTTTTATAATAAGTTTAGAGCACCTAGTATGATTATGGTGATCCCTACTCTATTACTTGGGATGATGGCTGTTTTAAGTGCGCAAGAAATTGCAAATAAATTTGAAGACAATAAAGAATCGTTTTTACAAAAAATTAAACCAGCACTATATATTACTGGAGCCCTTTTTGTAATAGCTTTTTATTTTTATGCCACGCAAAATTTTAAAAGCACCACAGAAGCTGATTTAATTAAACAGGTTCAACAAATACCGGATCCAAACCAACGCGCTGCTTTTGAGGCGCCAGTTGCTAGTTTAGTGGATGGGTTAGCTGCGGATAGGCAAGCCATGTTCTCATCAGACTTGTTTAAATCACTTGGTTTAGCTGCTGTATTATTTGTAGCCATATTTTTATATTACAAAAAGTTTATTTCAAAAAATATTTTCATTGTTGCCCTAGGATTTGTAGCTCTATTTGATTTATTTAAAGTAGATCTACAATATTTTGATGCATCGAATTTTTCTGATGCGATCGAAGCGGAAGCTAATTTTAATCCAACTCCTACCGATGCAACAATATTAAAAGATACCAGTTATTACAGGGTTTTAGATTTACGTGGCGGCATACAAGGCGCCTTTAATTCTGGCGCTTTAAATTCATACTTCCATCATAGTGTTGGCGGATATCATCCAGCTAAGCTTAGTATTTATCAAGACTTAATTGAAAATCAGTGGTATAATTTTCCAAATTGTATGCCAACAGCAAATATGTTAAATACCAAGTATTTTATTCAGGGTGATATCAATAGAGACACCGTTCCTAATCCTGATGCGCTTGGTAATGCATGGTTTGTTCAAAGTGTTTCTGTTCAACCTGATGCAGCTGCAGTTATGAAAGCAATTACTAGTTTCGATCCAAAAACTCAAACGGTTGTTGAAAAGCAAGATTGGAAATTAGATACGGCATATGCAAAAGATAGTTTAGCAAGCATTAAATTAGTGCGCAAGCAAAACGACCAAATGGAATATACAAGTACCTCTAGTTCAAAACAATTAGCTGTATTTAGTGAAATCTATTATACCTATGGTTGGAAAGCATTTATAGATGATAAAGAAACCCCCATTTATAAATGTAACTATGTTTTAAGAAGCATCGAAGTTCCAGCAGGTTCTCATAAAATAACATTTAAGTTTGAACCAACCGAAGTTATTTTAGCTAATAAATTAGGTTTGGGTGCCGTATCACTCGTTTGGTTATTGGCTATTGGATCTATTGTATTTTATGTAAGGTCTAAAAAGGATTAATGTTATCAATTGTCATTTGTAGTTATAATAGAGCCAGTTATATTACTGGTGCCCTCGATAGTTTATATACGGGTAATGCTAACTTAAATGATTTTGAAGTTGTTTTTGTAGACAATAACTCTACCGATAACAGTTTGCAAATCGCCAATGATTGGAGAGCAGCACACCCACTAGGTAATTTTATTATTACTTCCGAAACTAAACAGGGCGCTTCATTTGCCCGTAATACTGGCGCTAAAATGGCAAAGGGTCAGTGGCTTTGTTTTATGGATGATGATGCAGTTGCATTTCAAGATTTTGTACAAAATATTTTAAACCACATTAATACCTACCCAGACCGTGTTGGATTTGGTGGTCGAATCATTCCAAAGTATATACCACAAGAACCTAGCTGGATGAGTTATTATGTTTCATCGATGGTGGGTCATTTCCATTACAGCGAAACCTATACCGCTTTTAAAAATGGCAAGTATCCGCTTGAGTCTAACATGATTGTCAGAAAAGACATTTACGATAAGGTAGGTGGTTTTAATGAGGCACTTCCGGGAGTTGTAGGAACCGTTAGAATTGGTGGCGAAGGCAAAGCCCTTTTTTATAGCATTATGGAACTTGGGCATACCATTTATTATGACCCTTCGATTGTTGTGCATCATATTGTAGAAACTAAAAAACTTACGGCGACCTATTTATACAATGTTGCAAGCGGTATGGGCCGTGGTGAAAAAACCAGAACGCTATCCATTGGCACGATTAGTTATATTAAAAAGATTATCGAGTATTTAATCAAACTAGGCGCAGCTATTGTATTAGGCCTTGGATATACCATTAAAGGTAAGCCTCAACAATTTTGGCCCATTGTAAAATTTAGAATTGATACCTTAAAGGGACTGATAGGTCTTTAGTGTCTACAAAACTTTGTACAGTTTTTTTATATTCAGTAGTATGGCTGGCATCCAGGTCGTCAAGCGCAAACAATTTGCCATAAACCTCAATGCGTTTTTTTTCTGGTTGAATGGATTTGCGATAAGGCAAATGATTGCACCCCACATGAAATTGAAATAATGAAATAAACACCAATGTATTCCGTAAACTTTACGCACCAATAAATGATTGGATACCATGAGTTGCAAACCTTTTTTGTCGTACAAATAGTTGTAATCATTTACTTCGCTCCCACTAGCATTTGAAATATTAACACCTTCTAAATGCACCACACTTAAGTTACCATAAAGCTCAAGGGTGCCAATTTTGCCAAGTCTATAACACCACTCTACTTCTTCGCCATACAAAAAAAACGAATCATCAAGCATTCCTGCTTTATCAATTGCTTCTTTTTTGGCCATTAAAAACGCGCCAGAAATCCATCCAACCTGCATCGTTCCAACGGCTTTATCTAAACTAGGCTTTGCTACATTAGCAATTGATGCTAGTTTTTTTAAGATGGATCCCCAAATAGGAATTTTTAATAAATAGTTTAATCCGCCACGCATAAAATGTGAAGCGCTGTACTGCGGAAGACCATCTGGTGTGTATAGTTGAACACCAGAGGCAATAGCATTACTCGTCATTAAATTGTTATAACAAGCAACTAAACTATTGTCTGTAAAATAAGTATCGGGGTTTAACAATAAAACAGTGTCTCCTTTAGATGCTTCAATTCCTTTATTGCAAGCCCTTGCAAATCCAGCATTGTAGCCCATTTCAAGCCAAGAAACAAACGAAAATTGATTAAGCAGTTCTTGTTTATCACCTGGGCCAGATGCATTGTTCACTACGATCCATTCTATATTATCTGATGCATACCACTGCTCAACAGAAGCAAAAAGCTTTGTTAGCCAGGGCGTAGAATGATAGTTTACAATTACAACAGAGAGCATTGTTTTTTAATGATTGGGTTTTAGCAAATAATTAAAAAACATAAGAGTCTTGGAAATGATTCCCATTTTTAAAATGGATAATGGAATATTTTTTTGTAGCCCAAGCATATGATGTATCACAGGCAAAATACTTTGTTCATGTACGCCTGTAATAGTAATATCGTATACAGAACGTATCTTATAATTACGAAGTAGGCGCCAATAGTAGTCATAAATAAGAATATCCTTAAATGCCTTGTTCCCAATTTTAGTAGCAAACCAGATGTTTTCTTTGATAATTACATCTTCGTTGTTTCGGCAAAAAACAGTGGTTTGATCTTCATGGAGCCCAATGCTAACTAAATGTGCATCGAGGTAGTTATAGCTATGCCCAGCTTCTAATAACTGAACATAATAATCTACATCCACGAGCCATATATATGCTTCGTCATACCTAACAGAAACTTTACTGCGTAACATGGTATTACTAGGTGGCCCTATAACATTGGCTCTTACCAAATGATTGGGATGCTTTTGCATGTCATCTAGCAAGGAAGGTATTGCTTGTAACCTTAAAACCTGACCATCAGGTTGAATGGCCGTATTTCTACAAAAAACAAAATCTACCTGCGGGTTAGCTTCAAAGGCCTTTATATAGGTTTCAATAGCAGTATCTGTTTCAAACCAATCATCTTGATGCATGAGCATGTAAAAACTTCCCTTCGCTTTATTAAGTGCGTTGTTCCAATTGATAGGACTTTTTAATGCTGGATGGTTGTGATAATAATTAATTGAGATGCTAGAATTGTAAGATTCTATTGCTAATTTTATATCTTGGTTGGGAGAATCATCAGAAATGACAATTTCAACCTGCTTGTAGGTTTGCTTGAGCACCGATTCAATGCAACGAACAATATATTCTGGCTTTTTATAGGCTGGAATACATATAGATACAAGAGGTTGATTCATTAATTGATCTTAATTATGGGCTTGATTACAAATATACTGCAAGGCATTAGAAAAAACCTCAATGGGCAGGCGCTTGACGCTAGGTTTGCGCCTATCCCTTGGTTTACGGGGAAAATTATAAAGCATGAAGATGATACCACCCTCAAACTAAGAAATCTTGGCCCCATTTCTGTTTTATACAAAAGACCATACGAATTATTAAAAACATATGATGAAATATTTGTATGTGAAATATACCGTTTTGACACGAGTAAAACAAATCCTGTTATTATAGATTGTGGTGCTAATATTGGTATTAGTAGTTTGTATTTTAAAACGGTTTACCCTGGGTCTACACTTATTGCTTTTGAACCAGATCAGAGTTTGGCAGACATCTTTGAAAAAAATATGGCTCAAAATAGTATGAGCAATTATACACTTCATAGAGCTGCAGTTTGGACAGAAAACGGAACCATTTCATTTGACAACAAAGGATCAGAAGCAAGTAGCATTGATGTAACTGGAAATAGTAGCTTTCAAGTTCCTACCGTAAAATTAGGAGCCATTTTAGCGGGGCAAACCCATATCGATTTATTAAAAATTGATATTGAAGGTGCCGAATATCCTGTTGTTCAAGACATCGAAAACGAACTTCATAAAGTGGAGCATTTATTTATCGAATACCATGGATTAGCTACCGAAACCTATAAGCTTGAAACCATTTTGCGTATTGTTTCAAATGCAGGGTTTAAAACTTATATCAAAATGGCTGCCGACAATTTAGACATGCCTTTTTATCAAAAACAAACGGGTACCATCTACGATGTTCAACTTAATATTTTTTGTTACAGGTAAATTTATCAAACATGACAAATCCACACATTAGTGTTGTTATCCCTTGTTATAATGATGGTAAATATTTACCTGAAACCATTGCTACATTAAAAAAGCAAACCTTTACTAATTTTGAAATTATTGTAGTCAATGACGGCTCAACCGACGAGGCTACTATTAGCTATTTGGATACATTAACTAACGATCCGCAAATACAGGTTATTCATCAGGCTAATGGGCGCATGTCTGCTGCAAGAAATACCGGGGCTAAACATGCTAAGGGCCAATATATAGCTGCGTTGGATGCTGATGATTATTTTGACAATACTTTTTTTACCAAAGCATTAGCTGTATTTGAAAAAGAGCCACAAACCGCTGTGGTAACGAGTTATATCCGTTTTTTTGGAAACAAAACGGGTAGTTCAAAACCAAGAGGTGGTACCGCTGCTAACTTTTTATTTTCCAATCAATGTCCTGCCTGTGCAATGGTTAAAAAAACAGTGTGGGATGAAGTTGGCGGATACGATGAAGCCATGAAAATGGGTTACGAAGACTGGGAATTTTATATCCGAATTGCACAAAAAAACTTAAACGTGCATGTAATACCAGAACACTTATTGTATTACAGACAAACAGCTAAATCTACCCTTGCTAACTATACCATACCTAACAGAGCAGCTCTTATCAATTACATTGTAGATAAGCACAAAGATTGGTACCTCTCCAATTTAAAAAAGCTAATTGACAATAAAGAAGTGATTTACACTGAAAACAGAGTATCGTTTCAGTACATCTGGAAGTTTATCAAAAATAGAATCACAAAAAATTATAAGTAGGTTTTATAGTAAGGATAAGAACTTTGTCATCCCCTCTTTTTTAGCAAAATCCAAATGGTAGCTAATATTTTGCGTGAAATAAGTATGTAAATTGTAGCTGTTTTTCATGTGCGATAGCTGATCAACAACAGTATTAATATTATTAAGTCCAAGCCCATTGGCTTCATTAAAATTTGTAATAAATACTTCATCTATTGGTTTATTGGCCACCCATGTAGCAAATACAAAAGGCTTACCCGTGTAGTTTATCCAGGCTTCTGCTAAATCATATCGGTAAGCATAACTATTGTATTTTTCTAGAGCCCTATCTCCTATTATTACAGCTGCCGTACTGCCATCAATCAAATCCATAAAATTAGAAGGTGCTTCTAGGAGCAAAACATCTTGTTTCCAATAATTTTTTAATAAAATCCGGGCCAGATTTACAGAGGTTTTACTTTGGTAATCGAGATATACAGCTGTGATAGATTCCATAGGAACCTGGCTAAATATGCATACCGAAGCAACAGGCCCCTTAGCACCAATGCAATAATCTGAAATAATATAGGGATCTGCTAATCCTGGGATTACCGCCACAGGCACGAGTCCAATATCAATGGTATTTTCCTCTAACGCCCTAGCCAAATTAGCCGGATAATCTTCAATTAATTCAATGCTTTCATATACGTCATGATGCTGTAAACCATAGAGTAATGGCTTTGTATTTAAATAACTTACAGCCCCAACACGTATTTTTTTGCTCAATTGAAGTAGATTTGCATGCAAAGAAACAATAATTACCAATTAATCGATATCAAATTATGGAATTAAGTCAATTAACAGCTATTTCACCCATTGATGGCCGTTACAGAAAACAGGTACAACAATTGGACGAATATTTTTCTGAATTTGCGCTGATTAAGTACAGGGTAATTGTTGAAATCGATTATTTCATTTTTTTAGCCGACAAAAAGTTTTTTAAGCTACCAGCAAAAGCAAAAACGTTTTTATTAGATCTAAAAGAAAATTTTAGTGAAGCCGACGCAAAAACGATTAAGGAAATTGAAGCTACTACCAACCACGATGTTAAAGCAGTAGAATATTTTTTAAAAATCCAACTTGATAAAGCGAATTGTAGCGAATTAAAAGAGTGGATTCATTTTGGTTTAACGTCTCAAGATATTAACAATACAGCCATTCCATTAAGCTGGAAAAATAGCATGGAGTTTGATTATTTACCTGCTCTTATTAATTTAATGCAGCATATTCAAGACCTGGCTGTTACTTGGAAAAATGTTCCACTACTTGCTAGAACACACGGACAGCCTGCCTCTCCTACTAAATTAGGTAAAGAGTTTATGGTATTTGTTGAGCGTTTACACAATCAAATTGCACTATTTTTGAACATACCTTATGCCGCAAAATTTGGCGGCGCTACCGGTAATTTTAATGCACACCATATTGCATTTCCTAAAAGAAACTGGGTAGAATTAGGTAACGAATTTGTAGAAGACAGACTTGGTCTTCAGCGCATGCAGTTTACTACACAAATTGAGCACTACGATTATTTTGCCGCTCATTTTGACAACTTAAAGCGCATCAACAACATACTAATAGATATGTCTAGAGATATTTGGACTTACATATCTATGGACTATTTTAAGCAAAAAACAAAAAAAGGGGAAGTAGGTTCAAGTGCCATGCCGCATAAAGTAAACCCCATCGATTTTGAAAATGCAGAAGGCAATTTAGGTATGGCAAACGCTCTATTAGAACACCTTTCGGCTAAACTACCTGTTAGTAGACTTCAAAGAGATTTAACAGACTCTACGGTACTTCGTAACATTGGAACCCCTGTGGCACATATGACCATTGCCATTAAATCGATAGAAAAAGGTCTTGGTAAACTCGTACTCAATGAAGCTAAATTAAAATCAGATTTAGAAAATAATTGGGCGGTTGTAGCAGAAGCCATTCAAACCATTTTACGTAGAGAAAACTACCCTAACCCGTATGAGGCTTTAAAAGATTTAACCAGGGGTAATAATAGTATCGATAAAAAATCGATTCACACTTTTATTGTTAAGTTAAAAGTAAGTGCGGCTATTAAGGCAGAGTTAAAAAAGATTACTCCACATAATTATACGGGTATTCATCCAAAATTTTAATTCAAATTTTTTCATAAAAAAAGGCGGCACCCGAATGGATGCCGCCTTTTTAATGTAAAGTATACAATACTATTGCTTTACTGGAGTGTTAACCACAGGAGCTGGCTTCGTCCAAGAACTGATATCTAACTTTTTAGCATTCGGGTACACTTCATCAAGTGTATTACCATCATACAAACGACCATTTTTGAGTACGTATTTGATTTTGTTGGTATTTCTAATGTTAATGAGTGGGTTATCATTCATGATGACTAAATCGGCAAGTTTGCCAGATTCAATACTTCCTAAATCTTTATCTAAACCAAGTGCTTCTGCACCCAGTATGGTAGCTGTTTTAAGTGCATGATGCGCTTTCATACCACCACTAGCAATACTCCAAAGTTCCCAGTGGTAACCAAGACCTTGTAATTGTCCATGACTACCTACACCTACTAGACCATCCTGATCAACAATACTTTTTAAACCTTCGGCATGTTTTTGGAATACATGGTCTTCTGGTGTAAACCAACCACCTAAACTACCCGCTCTTCTTGCAGCTTTTTGATTTAACTCTTCGTAAGGTGTAAATCTGTTAAGCTTTGGATCGTGTAAAGGACTTTCTGTGGTATAATAAAAGTTTTCTGCCCAAGGGCCACCATACGCAACAATTAATGTTGGTGTTAATGTGATTTTACTCGTAGCAAAAGATTTGGTAACGTCTTTGTATAAAGGATAAATTGGTAAAGAGTGTTCCATACCTGGATATCCATCGAGCATATGTGTCATGTTTATTTTAAAATCAAGGCCACCCTCTGTAGTTGGCATTAATTTTTGCTCTTTAGAAGCCATTATAATCCACTGACGCGCTTGTCTATTTCCTGTTAAGTACATTTTGATGTACTGTGTTTTGTAGTATTTACTGTACTGCTCTAATACTTTTTTTGTTTGATCATAGCTCTGTAAATTATACATCCAATAACCAACACCAGGGCCAGTACTATAAATTCTTGGGCCAGGAATTTGTCCAGCATCCACCATGTCACCATAGGTTAAAACATCGGTAGTAGCCGTTTGTGGGTCACGTGTTGTTGTTACACCATAGGCAAGATTAGCTGCATACAACCACACATTGTTTTTATGAAGTCCCCAAAAAGGCCACATGTGCGAATGGGTATCTACAAATCCTGGGGTAATGGTTTTGCCAGCACAATCAATGGTTTTAGTACCTGCAGGCACTTTAATAGATCCAGATTTACCAACCTGTTGTATACGGTTATTTACAATAAGGATATCACCTCTCTCAATCACTTCATCACCACGCATGGTAATAATTCTGGCATTTTTTAATAGAAGTGTTCCAGAAGGAATGTCTTTTTGATAAAATACTTTTACCTGCGTTTCAGAAGGACTGTATTTTTCTTTTTTCTTTAACTCGGCGTTATATATACTATCTGCTTTAACTTTTAATGTATCTGCTTTTGTAATTGTAGCAAGAGAATCTGCTGTTTTTTTAGCTGCAGGGCCTGCAAGTTTTAAGGCTGCAGTGCTATCAGAAATTCGTTTGGTTTCTAATTTTTTTGCAGTTTTTACAGAGTCTTCTACAAATTTAGCACGCTCTACATCATATACCCAGTGGCCATTACCTAAACTCCAATGTGCTTTTTTGCCATTTGCTTCCCAAGCTGGAAACTCACCGCCTATTTCGGTTAATTGACGAGATGGGAAACTACTATTTTGTGGAGACGCCACAGAAATGGAAGGGGTTTTGCCTGCTTCAGGAATGGTAACAACATAAACGTTGTTGTTAACTTGTGCTAAAGCAAGGTCGCCTTTAGGAGCCATCAAAATAATATCTGCAGAACTTGGCATTTGTTGAGGCTCTTTATCACCCGCCGATTCTGGTAACATACAATTATTAATTGGCTCTAAATTAGATCTGCTTTTTCCCATCACATATCCATGATCGGCATCAGCAACAGAACCATACGTGGTAATACCAGAAACGCGCGCATGTGTTTTGCTATCAGTTCCATCCCATCTGATAGATAATAAACTTCCGCCACCGCCATTTAAAAATACGCGTTCGGTGTTGGTGGTAAAATGAATGTTTCCTCTTCCATTTGCAAAGTCAATAAAATGTTCTTCGCCACCAGTTGGTTCTATCCAATTCATTTTAGCCTCTGATCCATTATAAGATGGTGATTCTGCTTCTTTAAATATACGATTGGGAGCTTTAAAATAAGCAATGCGGTTGTTGTAACTCCAAGCCGGTTGTGCATAATACGCAGACTCGTTACTTAATTTTTTTAGTGAAGAACCATCCGCATTAACCGAATATAAATTACCACCATCGGCATCATTCCATGTTACAAATGCCAAAGACTGTCCGTTAGGACTCCATGCAGGCATAGCTTCTACAAAATTATGGTTGGTTAAACGCTTAGGTGTTCCGTTAGGATAATCCATAACATACAAACGGTTAAGTGACGTAAACGCAAGCTTAGATCCGTCTGGACTAGGCACTGCATCTCTAATTTGAGAGCCAAGTGCATAGGCCGTGTCTTTAACAGGGTAGTTAAAATATAAACGTGGCCCTACTTCTAAATTTACAGCTGCTTCAAAAGCAATTTCTGAAGGTGCTTCTTCTGCTACAGATAATTTCCAAATTTTACCACCATAACTAGCTAATACATATTTGCTGTCTGGCGTAAAACTCATACCTGGTAAGACGCCAAGTGGTGCAATACTTTCTTGATCATCTCTTTGAACTGGATATGCCAACCACTTTTCATCACCATTTAATAAATTACGTAAAACAAGACCAGTTTTATCTTGGTATCGAGAACCATATACCATCCATTTTCCGTCCTTACTTAAAGTAGGTGTAAATGCAGATCCATAACGAGAGGTAATGGTATTGAATTCTCCTTTTTCTTTATTGTAAACACCAATTTGATATTGAGGAAGTAAGGCATTGTAGTTCCATGCACCATTACGCTGGCTGTAATACACCAACTTACCATCGGCACTAATGCTTGGGTCAATTGTTTTTAAATTACCTGGTTGATCGTTGAGTTGAATTCCTCCACCACCATCAACATTGTACATCCATAAACGAGGGGTTCTTCTACCCTTTGCAGCAATTATATATTTACCATCTGGCGTCCATATGGCATTTACATAATCATCGACATTTGTTTTTGTAAGTTGAATGGTGTCTTGCTTTTCAAAATCAAGTATCCAAATATTATCGGCACCACTTCTATCACTGGTGAATAATAATTTTTTTCCGTCGGGGCTAAATCTAGGATGTGCATCAAATGCCAAACCCTTTGTAATTTGTTTGGCCTTACCACCACCCGCTGGAATGGTATAAATATCCCCCATCATATCAAAGGCAATGGTTTTGCCATCGGGAGATATATCCAAACTCATAAAAGTACCCTCTTTGGTATCAAAGCTGATGGTACGTTCTGCTTTTAATGGTAGGTCTTTAAATGTGGTATAGACCGTGCTGTCTTTAGCCTCTTTTTTTTGTGCTGTAGCGCATACAAAACTGAGTAAACAGCTACATAAAAAATAGATTTTTCGCATAGTATAGATTTAATGATTGGATACTAAATATAAGATTTTACTACTTTCCAAAGCGTTTTTTTAACGCCTGAAGCGCGTCGTTAACACTAAGGGATGACAAGTCTTGATCGGGAGCAGGTTTTTGAGGTGCAGGCCTATTAGAAGCTGTTTTAGCTGGCGCATCAGAGGTTTGCTTGATAGACAACGCAATACGTTTACGCGCGATGTCTATTTCTGTTACTTTAACCTGTACTTTTTGCCCGAGTTTTAAAAACTCAGAAGGATCGGTAATGTACTGATGTGCAATTTCGCTTACATGCACCAGGCCATCTTGTTTTACGCCAATATCTATAAAGGCACCAAATCTTGTGATATTGGTTACCTGGCCAGGAACTACCATACCCACTTGAACATCCTCAATTTTATAAATATTAGCAAAACTAAACTGCTCAATTTCTTTACGTGGATCGAGGCCTGGTTTATTAAGCTCGTTTAAAATATCCTTGATGGTATGTTCACCAAAAGTTTCTGAAATATATTTTTTTACATCCACCGCCTTAATTACTTCATTGTTTCCAATTAATGCGGGTATTGGAATATTAGCATCTTTGGCAATATCGGCTACAACAGTATAAGCTTCTGGGTGCACGGCACTTGCGTCAAGTGGATTTTCTGATTCTAAAATGCGTAAAAATCCTGCACATTGCTCATACGCTTTATCGCCAAGCCTTGGTACTTTTTTTAATTGTTCCCTACTTGTAAATCCCCCAATCTCTGTTCTGTAATTGATAATGTTTTCAGCTACTGGGCCTGTAATACCACTCACATATTTTAATAAATGCTTGCTTGCTGTATTAACATTAACACCTACTTGGTTTACACAACTAATGACGGTTTGATCCAGTCTTTCTTTTAATCTAAACTGGTTTACATCATGCTGGTACTGACCAACGCCTAAACTTTTAGGATCAATTTTCACTAGCTCTGCAAGTGGATCCATAAGTCGTCTACCAATACTTACAGAACCTCTCACTGTAACGTCTTTGTCTGGAAATTCTTCTCTAGCAGTTTCCGAAGCTGAGTAAACAGAAGCTCCATCCTCATTCACTAAATAAATGGGTAATCCTAATTGTAATTTTTGAATAAATATTTCTGTTTCTCTACCTGCTGTTCCATCACCAATAGCAAAAGCTTCTATGCCATAACTCTTTACCAAACTTCTAATGGTATGTTCACTTTGATCAAGTCGATTGTTTTCGTGAATAAAAATAAGTTCGGTTTGTTGTAGCATCCCTTTTTCATCCAGGCAAACTACTTTACAACCCGTTCTATATCCCGGATCAATAGCAAGTATTTTTTTACTACCAAGTGGTGCACTTAATAATAACTGACGCAAATTTTCTGCAAAAACATTGATCGCTTCCTCGTCTGCTTTTTGTTTTAAGGAAGTGCGGTATTCTGTTTCTAAACTAGGTTGTAGGAGTCTGCGATAAGCATCTTTAATAGATTTTTTTACATGCTCACGCCATGGACTTAGTTCCCCTAAATAAATAGATTCGATCAGTGTAAGCGCATCTTCTTCAAGCGGTGCAATACTCATGCGTAATACCCCTTCTAAAAAACCACGGAGTATGGCCATGGTTCTATGCGATGGTATTTTATGGATCGGTTCAGAAAAATCAAAATAGTCTTTGTACTTAATCCCTTCAGTTTCTTTATCCGTTAAAACTTTGGTTTGAATACAAGCCGTTTGCTCAAATAGTAAACGCATTTTTGCGCGCACGATATCGTTTTCATTAATAAGCTCTGCAATAATGTCTCTAGCTCCAGAAAGCGCCTCTTCGTTGGTTGTTATTTTATCATTTAAATACTGCGCCGCTATTTGATCCACATCCTCTGAACCCTGCGCTAGCATGAAAATAGAAAGTGGCTCTAATCCATTTTCTTTAGCTGTTTGTGCCTTTGTTTTACGCTTTGGTTTGTAGGGTAAATAAATATCTTCGAGCGCAGCTAATGTAGTTGCAGCGTCTAATTTTTTTTGAAGTTCATCTGTCATTTTACCCTGCTCGGTAATGGCTTTTTCTATAAACTCTTTGCGTTCTGTAAACGTTTTTAAAAATTTGGATGCTTCCTCGATTTGTTGAATTTGAACCTCATCTAAGCCGCCTGTTTTGTCTTTTCGATAACGGGCAATAAATGGAATGGTAGCTGCCTCATCAAATAAATCTAAAACCGCTTGAACCTGTGAAACCTTGATATTTAATTGTGAGGCAATAATTGGAGCAAAAGAACCCATAAATACACTTGAAATTTTTAATAATTAATGTCTTTTTATTAATTCAGAAATGAGTGTTTTTCCATTGTTTTGAATCACAAGATCCAAAATTTGCGCAGTAGCTTTTGCGTCACCACCTGCCCGGTGCCTGTTTTCTATTTGAATATCTAGGGTCCTGCACAAATGACCCAATCCATATTTTTTATAGCCCGGAAACGCCTTTCTACTAAGTCTAATAGTGCATAATTTTGGCACTTCTAATTGATAACCAGCTACTTGCAAATGATGATGCACAAAAGAATAGTCAAAATTGACGTTATGTGCTACAAACACCCTGTTTTCCAGTAAATTAAAAATGTTGGCAGCCACTTTATCAAATGACGGTGCCGCTGCTACCATTTGGTTGCTTATGCCGGTCATATTGGCTATAAAAGGCGGAATAGGCTGGTGTGGGTTAATGAGCGTTTCGTAGATACCCTCTATCTGCTCACCGTCATGTAATACAATGGCAATTTCGGTTATCCCATGCTGCGACGGGAATCCTCCTGTGGTTTCTATATCAACTACTGCAAACTTCAAAACACTGATTTAAGGGCTCAAATTCGCTTTTTTACGGGTGCCATACAAATAAAAAAAAACACCCTCATTTTTTGTACTTTCGCAACAAAGTTTTGAGCATGGAATTGAGCAAGAATTATGTCCCAAATGAAACGGAAGCGAGATGGTACCAACATTGGCTATCTAAGGGTTATTTTAAAAGCACCCCAGATGACCGTGAGGCATACACAATTGTGATGCCCCCACCCAATGTAACCGGCGTTTTACATATGGGTCATTGCTTAAACAGTACCATCCAGGATATTTTAATTAGACGTGCCCGAATGCAAGGTAAAAATGCTTGCTGGGTGCCCGGAACTGACCATGCTTCGATTGCAACAGAAGCAAAAGTGGTGGCCATGCTAAGAGAGCGTGGTATTACCAAATCAAGCCTATCTAGAGATGAGTTTTTAGGATATGCTTGGGAATGGAAAGAAAAATATGGAGGCATCATTTTACAACAGCTAAAAAAAATGGGCTGTAGTTTAGATTGGGACCGTACTGCTTTTACCATGGATCCCGATTATTACAAGTCTGTGATTGATGTGTTTTTAGACCTTCACAAAAAAGGACATATTTACAGAGGCAAAAGAATGATTAACTGGGATGTTAAAGCAAAAACGGCCCTTTCTGATGAAGAAGTTATTTACAAAGAAGTTCAAAGTAAATTATACCATATCAAATATGCCATTGAAGGCAGCAATGATTTTATAACTGTTGCGACTGTAAGACCAGAAACCATTTTTGGTGATACAGCGGTATGCGTAAATCCTTTAGATGAACGATACAAGCACCTACACGGAAAATTTGTTTTTGTTCCTTTAATTAATAGACGCGTACCCATCATTACCGACGATTATGTAACACTTGATTTTGGTACTGGTGCTCTAAAAGTGACGCCAGCACACGATATCAACGATTATCAATTAGGTCAAAAATATAATTTAGAAGTAATTGATACCCTCAATGATGATGGTACCATGTCTGAATCGGCGCAGTTTTTTATTGGTGAAGACAGGCTTGATGTGCGTAAGAAAATGGAAGCTGTTTTAAGTGAAGCAGGTTTATTAGAAAAAGTAGAAGCCTATACCAACCAAGTTGGTTTTTCTGAAAGAACAGATGCCATGGTAGAACCTAGGCTTAGTTTGCAATGGTGGGTTAGCATGAAAGAAATTGCTACACCTGCACTTCAATCTGTGATGGAAGAAGCCATACAGTTTCATCCGGCTAAGTTTAAAAACTTGTACCGCCACTGGATGGAAAACATCAAAGATTGGTGTATTAGTAGACAGTTGTGGTGGGGCCACCGTATACCAGCTTGGTATGCACCTGATGGAAGCGTTGCTGTTGCCGCTAATGCCAATGATGCTCTTGTAATTTTACAAGAAAAAAATGCGTCACTTACCTTATCTGATATCGAGCAAGATGAAGATTGTTTAGATACCTGGTTTTCAAGTTGGTTATGGCCTTTTGAAGTTTTTAAAGGATTATCGAACCCTGGTAACGAGGAAATCAAATATTATTACCCAACGCAAACACTTGTAACAGCCCCTGAAATTATTTTCTTTTGGGTTGCTCGTATGATTATGGCGGGTCATGAATACATGGATCAAAAACCTTTTGAACATGTATACTTTACAGGCATTGTAAGGGATAAGCAAGGCAGAAAAATGAGTAAGAGCCTTGGCAATTCGCCAGACTTATTAGCACTTATTGATATTTACGGTGCAGACGCTGTGAGGTTTGGCATCATGATATCATCACCAGCTGGTAATGATATTTTATTTGACGAATCGGCACTTGAACAAGGTAGAAACTTTAATAACAAGCTTTGGAACGTTCTTAAACTAATACAGGGCTGGGAAAAAAGAATTGATACCAACTTAGATGCGCAAAATGAAAAATTTGCGATGGACTGGTTTGAAAATAGATTGTTGCAAGTACAACAAGAAGTAGATGTTTTATTAAACAGCTTTAAATTATCCGAAGCTCTAAAAACAATTTATTCACTTATTTGGGATGATTATTGCAGCTGGTATTTAGAATGGATTAAACCTGGTTTTGAGCAGCCTATTTCAAAAGAAGTATACGATAAAACGGTTCATTATTTAAATGAAATGATGCATATGCTGCATCCATTTATGCCATTTATTACCGAAGAAATTTATCATTTAATAAGTCCTAAACAGGATGATTTGTGTAATAAAATTGCAGCGCCTGTTGGGCAAGCAAACACAGATATTGTTGCAGGGGGTGAACTTTTAAAACAAGTAATATCTGCACTGCGTGATGCGAGAAACAAAAACCAATTAAAACCAAAAGACACCATTACACTCCATATACAAACAGCAAATACTGCTACGTATAAAGCCATTGAATCGATTTTGTGCAAACAGGTGAATGCCACAAACATTGCCTATACAAATAGCAGTATAGATAATACTATTGTTGTAGCTGTCGAAAAAGATAAATTTTTTATTGAAACAAGTATCGAGCTTGATGCAACTGCTTTAAAAGCAACACTTTTAGCCGACTTAGCGTATCAAAAAGGATTTTTAGAAAGTGTAACAAAAAAACTAAGCAATGAGCGGTTTGTTCAAAATGCAAAACCAGAAGTGGTAGCATTAGAACAACAAAAGCAAGCAGATGCCATAGCCAGAATTGCAACCATTGAAGAAAGTTTACAATCATTATAATGTTCCAACTTTTTGTGATGCGTAAATTATTAATGCTTGTTACTTTATTTGTTTGTTTGTTTACAACGGTAACGCAAGCGCAGTCTATTTCTGAACTAAATACGTTAAGGCGCATTAATCCAAACAATCCAAATAGTGCCGTTTGGAATAATTTGTCTAACACTTCTAAATATATTAGCGTTGGTGTACCAGTTGGCTATTTTGTTGCGGGACTTATACATGATAATAGGGCGTTAAAACAAAAGGCGGCTTACACAGCAGCAGCCATTTTATTTAATACAGCATCGACTACCCTACTAAAAAATGTGGTTAAACGAGAGAGGCCCTATAACACATACACAGGTATTTTTCCGGATAAAATAGAATCAGATTACGCCTTTCCATCGGGGCATTCGAGTAGTGCTTTTGCAACAGCAACCTCACTTGCTATCACTACTAAAAAATGGTACGTTGCAGTACCTGCATTTGCATGGAGTGCCAGCGTTGGTTATTCCCGTATTTATTTAGGACAGCACTACCCTTCTGATGTAATCATGGGGGCCATTGTTGGCACGAGCTCTGCCATCATTTGCCACTGGGCTTCTAAACAATTAGCAAAGCGTAAAAAAACCAAAACGATACCATTTAAATAATGCCTACTTCATTACATATTAGAGAAGCTAGCAAAAATGATATTGCTACTATTAGACATATAGCAACCAT
>Ga0222712_10003223_pt1 | contig 17980 bp, 33 predicted proteins | sample C33_657DmetaG_FD_165043 | JGI IMG/M metagenome (GOLD analysis project Ga0222712, IMG submission 165043) | Estuarine water microbial communities from San Francisco Bay, California, United States - C33_657D | ecosystem: Environmental > Aquatic > Marine > Unclassified | place: USA: California...
CCATTTCGGCGCTTCCGTCGAGCGGCACCACCGCCACGAAGATCGGAATCATCGGTGCATGGGACTACTGCTACTTCGGCACCACGGGCAACTACGAACTGAAGGTGCTGCGCGAGCGTTACGCGGATACGAATGAGACTGGCTACATCGCAAACATGCGTATGGATTGCCAGCTCTCGCTCCCCGCGCTGGCGTTTAAGGGCTTGGTTACTTCGGCCTGATACTGAAACTGCAACCCACACCGGCGGGGGCCGAAAGGCCCTTGCCGGATTTCCTCACCATGAGCATGGTTCAAATTCAAATCCTGAAAGCGGTGGCAAGCGCCAACGGCGTTTGGGGGCCGGGCGAGGTGGCTACGGTCGATCCGGATACCGCGCAGCAATGGTGCGTGGCAGGCATTGCGGAACGCGTCCACGCGGTTCCTGCTGCGCCCAGCGAGGCACCAAAGCAGAAAGGCCAGGGCAAGCGATGAAGGGCAACGCCTATGTTCCGTTCATGCTGCGGCGCGGCGCTTCGACAAGCCCCTACTCTGCGGATGTGCTGATTGTCGCTGGCGGCGGCGGCGGCGGCGGGACTACAGGGGCGGGTTACGGCGGCGGCGGCGGTGGTGCTGGCGGTCTCAAGCAAGTTTCACCCACACTCACACCATCTACGGCATACAGCATCACCATCGGTGCAGGTGGTGCAGGTGGTGCGGCTGGAAACAACAACGGTTCAACTGGCAGCAATTCAACCGCATTCAGTACTACATCAACAGGCGGTGGGTATGGAGGTCGAAACGCGGCTGCTGGCGGAACGGGCGGAAGCGGCGGCGGCAACGGCGGTGGCAGCGATGCTGCGGCTACGGCTGGCACATCAGGCGAAGGCAATTCCGGCGGCCGCGGCAACTCGGGCCAGTCGAGTTTCCTGTATGGCGGCGGTGGCGGCGGTTCGTCTGCGGCTGGCTCAAATTGGAACTCAAGCGGCACCGAGGGCAACGGCGGCGCGGGAACTTCGGTGTTTGGAACCACCTACGCTGGCGGCGGTGGCGGCGGAAATGTAGGTACAAGCGCATCGAAATCCCAAGGCGGAAGTGGTGGCGGCGGTCGCGGCGGATATTCCAATGCTAGTTCACGCAACGGCGTTTCCGGCACGGCCAATACTGGCAGCGGTGGCGGTGGTGCAGGCAACGACGGAACAACCGGCGGAAGCGGTGGAACTGGCGCAGATGGAATCGTGGTGATTCGTTACGCGGGATCTCAGCGTGGATCGGGCGGAACGGTCACCTCCGATGCGACATACACCTATCACACCTTCACAACCAGCGGAACATTCACAGCATGACATACGCAGCGCAAATCGTTGAAGGTGTGGTTGTGCAGGTTGTCTGTGCGCCGAATCTGCAATGGGTCCATGACAACCTTGATGGCGAATTTATTGAGTGCAAGCGGGATGGCAGTTTGCGTGGTTTCTATCCCGGCCCTGGCTACGCGTATGACCGCGCAAACGATGTGTTTGTGCCGCCGCAAGAGGAGCCGGAACCCGAATGAGAACCAACCTGAACGATACCGGCGCAGTTACCACCGCCATCAGCGTGGCCGATTTCAAAGTTTTCGGGCGCATCTTCCATACCCAAGATGACACGGCCTTGGGCGATATGGTGCTAGCCGCCACGCAGGTGATCGAAAACGAAACGCGGCGGGCGCTGATCACGCGTTCGTTCACCTATTCGCTGGAAGCGTTCCCCACCGATGGCGAAATCGTGTTGCCCCGTTCGCCATTCATTTCGGTTTCTAGCATCACCTACACCGACGCAGCCGGGGCCACCCAAACGTTTTCCGCGAGCGCCTACAACGCGTTCAGCGTCAACGGCATTGGGCGCGTGATCCTGAAGGGTTCGCAATCGTGGCCCAGCACGCTTGGTGAGGGGGCGCTTGATGTGTCTGTGGCATTCACCGCGGGCTATGGTGCGGCGGCCGCGAACATCCCCCGCGCCCTGGTACACGCGTGCCTTCTGCAATGCAGCCACATGTACGACAATCGCGCGAGCGTGGCGATGGCTGCGGCACCTGTTGAAATCCCGATGACCGTGCGCCGGTTGATCGTGCAGTATCAGGATGGGGGCTACTGGTGAACCCCGGCAACATGCGCGTGGCGCTGGAGCTGCTGGGGGCCACTACCGCGCTGGATACCTACGGGCAGCCCATCCGCACGGTGAACGCGGCGGGCACGGGAACCATCCTGTTTGCCGAGATCAGCGACGCAACCCCCAGCGAGCGCATGAACCACAAGCAGTTGGATCAGGTGGTGACGCACCGCATCCGCCTGAGATGGAATCCAAATGTGAGCCACCGCAGCCAGTTGCAGACCGTATCGACCGAGGGCGGGATGACGCGCCGGGTTTGGGAAATCGTGACGGTTACCGATTGGCGCGAGCGGCGCGAGTTCCTTGATTGCATGGCTACGGAGATCGTCCAGTAATGCCAAGCGCGCGCCAACGCTTGATCGTCGAAGGGATGCCGGAGTTCCGGAAAACCATCCTTGCGATGACCGGCCGCGAATTGGATGACACCGTCCTCAAGGTGTTGCAGGAGATGGGCGAGCCAACGCAAATGGCGTTGCTCCAGTACTTCGATTCCCTCACCGGCAAGCACGATGGCGAAAGCCTGCAACGCGCATTGCAACACCGCTGGTGGAACAAGAATCGAAAGCAGGGATTGCCCGTTGGCTTCACCCGAAACCTTGCCATCCAAGCCCTCGTGCGCGATGGCAAGGATGGTTGGGGCTTCAAGGTGGCGAAGCTCAAGCGCGGCGTGGGCTACCTGCTGCGCTTGAAGGCGTGGGGCCCCGGCATGTTCCTTATGGAGTCCGGCCGCCATTCGAAGCGTTCCTACCGCGGGTTCAACGGTGCGTTTTCGATCCTGAAGCGGTTTCGGTACACGGCCGAAAGCCAGTTGAACCGCAAGTTGCCCGAAGTCTTTGAGCGCCTAGCGGCCAAGGCCGCGGCGCGGAATGGGGTGAAATGAGTAGCACAATCATCGCAGCCATCCGCCAGGGCTTGGTTCAGAACACCGCGGTTACAACGCTGGTGCCGGAATCCCGGATCACTTCCGCCTATCGCCAGGACACCGGAACCCTGCCCGCCATCGTGCTGACGGTGCAGACTGACGAGGCCGTGAGCCCGTCATTCCCCCGCACCGATTGCCTGCGCCGTATGGGAATGAACATCGAATGCGTAGCGACCAGCCTAAAGGCCGCGCGCGAACTGGGCGAGACCGTGCGCCGCGCAATGCATGGTGCATCCGGTACGGCGAGCAGCACAACCATTCAAGAAATCCGTGAAAACGGCATCACATCAACTTATGATGTGGGCGCAGAAGGCACGGAAACGGGAATCCATATCGCGGTGGTTTCAGTAGATGCCTACTACCGCGCGCAATCGGTTTCACCCACCACCATCACCACCCCCGGCGGGTAACACAGAGAGGAAACGCACATGGCCGCATTCACGAGTTTCGGAACCACGCTCAAGGTTGGCCCAATTGCCAGCGGCGCTTATTCAGCGCCAAGCGCAGCGGTTGGGGAAATCCTTTCGGTGAACCTTGATGGCCTCAAGCTGAACACCATCGATGTGTCGAACCTGGGCAACCAGTTTCGCACCTACGCGGCGGGCCTGATCGATAGCGGCACCGTGTCGCTAGAGGTAAATCTTGACCCCGATGACGCGCAGCAGGTGACCGTGCTGGGCCAACTGGATGTGACCGCGGCCACCACCCGCCCGGTGCTCAAGTCCTGGCTCATCACTTTTGGAACCACCGGAAATCCTGGTGCAACCTTCGCGTTCATCGGGTTTGTGACCGATTTCAGCGTGAAGGGTGCGATGGATTCGGCGGTGACCGCTTCAATCAGCATCAAGATTTCCGGAAGCGTTGCCTTCATGGATGTGGACTAAACCGTGAGCGACCTGAAAGCCAAGTTTCTCGCCCTCCGGGCCACCATCCCTTCGGAAGAGGTGACGGTGCCCGGAGTGGGAATTGTGATGATGCGCGGGCTAACCGCCGCAAAGCGCGACGAGTGGGAACAGCGCATCTACAGCGCAAAGGGCAAGACCCTTTCCAACATCCGGGCCAGCCTCGTGGCCATGTGCGCCTATGACGGTGAACACCCGATGTTCGCTGCCACCGATATCGAAGCCATCGGAGAGATGCCCGCATCGGTGATCGATGAACTGTATGACATCGCAACGCGGCTTTCGGGCATGGGTGCGAAGGATAAGGAAGCCATCGAAAAAAACTGATTGAGCGGCCGCTACGCAGGTTCATGTTTCAGTTGGCGCTTGCGTTGGGCCGCACAGTTGCGGAACTAGAGGAAACCATGTCGAGCCGCGAACTAACCGAGTGGATCGCCTACAACGCCATCCAGCCATTCGGTGATACGCGCGCCGATCTGCGTTCCGCGATCATCGCCAGCACGGTGGCCAACTGCCACCGCACCAGCGGCACGCCATTCAAGGTTGCCGATTTCATGCCCTACGAAGAGAAGCCCAAGGGCGCGCCTGGCGATGCGGTAAAGCAGTTGCGCGCCATGTTTGGAGGAAAGCGCAATGGGTAATGTCGCAGCGTTCAAAACCCGTATCACGCTTGAATCCGATCAGTACATCGCCGGGTGGAAGAAGGTTGAAGCCGCCACTAGCAACAGCGTGAGCGGTATTGAGGCGGCCATTTCCAAGGGCATGAAGTCTTGGAGCCGGTCGATGGGAAAGGCGGTGAGCGGGTTTCTTGGAATTCAGCTCGCCGATACGCTGCTGAAGTCCATCGATGAAACTTTGAAGAATCCAATCTTCAACAATGCGGGCGCGAACATCGCATACGCCATTGGAGATGGATTGGCCAAAACCCTTGAAAGCATCCCCGTTGCTGGCACTCTGGGCAAGTGGATTGGGCAGGGATTGGGTGCTGCCACCGATGCCATCGGGTTGACAAGCGACGCGAGCGGGAATCAGGAAGCGCGGCAGCAAGCGAGCCGCGACGATGCCGCGCGAAATGAGCGGATGCTTGCCGTGGGTTCGAAGATGGTTGCCGATCTTGAGAAGCAGCGCGAACTAGCAGCCGCGGTGAGCGACGAACAGCGCACCCGCGTTGAGCGAGCGCAGCGCCTTGCCGAACTTGAGAAGCAATTGAACGATCAGATGGTGAAGGAAGGCGCAACCGGGCCGCAGATCGTCGCAGCACGCGACAAGCTGCGCGCCGCGTTTGAAGCCACCAACGCCGCGCAGGATGAAGCGATCAAGCGCCAAGAGCGTGAGAAGATGCTTGCCGATCAAGCGGCCGAGGCCGAGAAGGAACGCGCACGCATTGCAGAGGAAGCGGCGAAGGCGCAGGAGCGCGCGCAGGCGGATGCGGAGAAGCGAGCCGAGATGCGCGCCGCCGCCGAGGAGCGCCGCGAAGAGTCCGTGATGAACTTCATGGATGATTTGCAGGACGCGCTAGACGAGCGCACGATGACCGAGGATCAGTTGTTCCAAAAGAAGATGGATCGGCTGGGCCTTGACGCGCAGGAGCAAGAGAACGCGCGCGCGTTGAATGAGAAACTGAAGGCAGCCGAAGCCGGTGCATCCAAGACTACCGCGGTATCAAACATCGAAAGCATTCAAAGCGCCGTGGGCAGCGTGAAAATGGCAGGCACCACGAGCGGGCTAGATAAACTGGCGAAGCCCGCAGAGGCCACCGCCAAGGCCACGGCGGCCAGCGCCACGCACCTGGCGAAACTCGCAGCAGCAACGGGAGCCGTGTAAATGCCGATCACCGTCAACATTGCCCAGCGCGCCGGTGGAACCACCATCAACTTTGAGCGCGGCAAGTGGAGCGGCAGCGCGCAATATGTGATCACCGAGGCGGCCGCGCAGGCGCTCACCGCCAGCGACATCCTCGGCAGCGCCACCGTAATTGCGAAACTGTTCCCGACCGAATACGGCGGCAGCGGTGGCGCAATCACCGATCAGGGTTCATTTTTTTCGGGCCGCGTGACGCAACCCAGCTTCTCGCTGGCAATGGTTGATGATGGCGGCTATGTGTGGCAGGCCACGGTGGCGTTCGATTCACAGACCGCGGACAATGGCACCACCACCACGGATAACAAGGTGGAGCGCGAGGTTGGTTTTACAGCCATTGAATACAGTTTGAGCGGCGAGGGCGTAGATGTGTTCCGGGTTGGCGCAACCGCACCCGCGAATAAGTCCACCCCAGCAGATACCGATATCGGCGGCACCAAGGTTGATAGCGGCGGCGAGCCCATCACCTATTTCAACAATGTTGCAAAGGTAACCGTTCGTAATGTGGTTGCTGGGCGGCCCACACCGCCGGTTGGATTCATCAACAACCGGAACAGCGCCAGCTTTACGATTGGCCCTTACTCATTCCCGACTGACACGCTGCTGTTTACGGGTTGCAGCATCACGCGAGTGGGCGCGGCCACCTATGAAATCGTCTACTCATTTGTCTATGACAACGGCTACCACCTGCGGCAGATCGCAAAAAGGGGCCCCGATGGGCAGGTGATCAAGGGCAAGAAAACCGATTCCTGCGGCAGCGCGCCAACCACCGTGCCGGATGGAGAGGTGAGCAACGCGTTGTGTGTGTTCTTCCGGCAACCGTTCCCAACCACGAGCGCCTTTAGCGGCATCGGCATTACGGGCATCTGATGTTCGTCAACGGCGTTACCCGCGGGAATGTTGGCCCATGGTCACCGAACCAAGTTCGCACCATTGCGGACACTATCAACCGCATCAACGGGGAGGCGCAGCGCGGGCCAAAGGCACCGCCGCCGCCGGTTGTGGTGTTCATGGCGCGCATAACGGGCAGCACGGCCATCAGCGGTAAAACCGCGACGATTGGCGGCACCGCCGCGCAGCCAGTTGCGTGGGAATATGATTGGGAGGAAGTGAGCGTCTCCACCACGGGCACCTACAACACCAGCGACACCTACCGCCGCAAGTCTTCCCTGATCGCCACCAAGGGGAAGGCCATCAATGGGTGCGAGGGGCCGCAGATGATCGGCGCTACCACCACGCTTGGCCCTGGCATCACCACCGCCAACATCCCCGCCGGGTTCAGTTTCAAGGCCATTGCGAATAACACCGTGGTGATGATGTATGCCACCGCGCGCGCGACTGGCGAGAACCTATTTTTCTTCAGCGTGCCAAACGCGGTGGATGGAACCTGCGCATGAGCCCAATTCCCTCCATCGGCCCGCGCCAGCAGCAGCCCACCACGCTTGGAACGGTGATCAGCGTGGTGCAACTGGTGGTGCTAGTGGTTGGCGTGGGCGGAATCTTCCAAACGATGGGCCGCAAAGATGCGATTTTGGAGCGCCAAGACCGCGACCTGACCGAGCTGCGCGCCATCGTGGGCGATTTGGTGAAGAGCCAAGTATTGGGTGCCGCGAACGATTCAAAGCATGGCGAAGCCCTGACCAGTATCGCGGTGCGCCTTGACCGGCTGGAGGGCCGCCGGTGATCCGCTGCATGGTGTTCCTGCTTCTGATCGCCTGCGCCGCGTGCAGCCCAAGCCGCGCCATCGCGGTTTCCGCATCGGAAGCGCAGGAGCGCGCCGGAACCATCGCCAGGCTGGCTACCCACATTGGGAGCGTTTCCACCCAACCCGAGGTGGTGACCGATGCGGCTGCCATCGTGATCGAAGCCCAGCGCATCGAGGCGGCCGCCGGAGCCATCCACAAGGCGCTACCGGGCGTGGAGGATCAAACCCCGTGGTGGGCCGCGTTGCTGGGTTGGATCGCAGCAGCGGCCGCCCTCGTGGCCGTGGCGGCCATCCTGTGGCAGACGGGAATAGGCGCAGCCATCCGGGTGGCATTGGGTTGGATTCCGCGGCCGAGCCTGCGCGATGCGGCATTGGCCCGTGATGTGATGGAAACTTCCAACCCCGCCACGATCCGGGAATACATTGCAGCAAAGCGCGCGAGCGATCCCGTGTGGGAAGCCGCGTGGAAGCGCACCGAGGAACCCAAACCATGCACCACCTTGCCACCGCTGAATCCCTGATCGGTTCGACCTGGGCCGCGTTCGCCTGCCTCGCCATTGGCTACATCGCCGGGCACCTTGTGCCGCTGGGCACCATCGCCGGATGGATTCGCGGAACCAAGGGCTAACCCGTGAGCATGATGCAGGCGGGGTGCTGCTGCGGTGCATGTCCAGCGTGCGCCGGATTGCCATCCACCATTTCGGTATCGATCAGCGGAACCGCAACGGACTACTGCCTTGGGTGTGGATGCGATGGCCCGTGTGCATTTACCGTTTCCGGTAGTTGCATCCTTACAAAAGCATGTGATGACGCAGGCGGGCAAATCTATCGTGGGGTTGCGTGCGACCTTGCAACCTTCGACAAACTCAGCATTTGCCATGGTGTTCCGGAATGCCTAGCGCACAAACTTTTTGCGTCGGTTTGTCTACGGTGTTCAGTTGAAGCGGGTGGGGTTGTTACTTGGCGGCTGTATATCAGCACATACGCAACTGCTGTTGCAGAGGATTGCGCTCCATGTTCATGCGAACAATTGAGCAATACCTATGTGTTTGGCAATACATGCAGTCTTTCATTCGATCCCTACTGTTTTTTAGATGATGTATGTACCAATTCAGGCTCTGGATCGAACCTTCAATACGCAAGTCAAACCGGAACCAATCCATTAGGTAGTTATTCCATCGACGGAATGACCTTCGTACTTTCATGATCGACTGCGACCATTGGAGCAACTGCGGCGTGCGCGGCGGCGGCTGCTGCGCCGCTGGCCACTACGGCGGCCGCCCCAGCACGGGCGTGTGCAATCAATGCCCGCACCGCGTGGTCAAGGGCGAGCGTCCGATGGCCATCGGTGAGACTGTGAACTATGGCTTCGCATCGCGCGCCGCGGCGTATCTAGCTGCGGAGCGCAAGCACGCTACCCAAGGCCCGGCGAGCGTCCAAGTGCAGGCTGAGCGTGCGTCTATTTGTCGGGCGTGCGAAGGCCGAGCAGAGGTGGTGGAGGGCGCTACCGATCCCGGCGGGATCGGATGGTGTACCAAGTGCGGGTGCGGTTCCAATCGCCGCGCGGCGCTGTCGGTGAAACTGACCATCGCCGGGGCTACTTGCCCGCTGGGCAAGTGGCAGCCCGTAGAGGGCACAGGCGCAAGCCTGGGCACCGTGGCCGAGGCCATCACCGGCGTGGCCAGCAGCGTGGTGGATACCGCCAAGCGCATTTGGGCCAAAAACAGCGGCGAATAGTGGGCTTGACAGCGCGCGCGGATTGTGCAACATTGCTCGCGCATCCGATGGCTCGCAGCGCATACACCATTTCAGGCACTACGGCCCCCGCCCACGAACGAGCGCGCTGCGTTTTGGATGCATCGTTGGGCGGGGGCCGCTGTGCCGGAGGTTGCGGCATGAATCGAAGCGAAAAGATTGCGCGTCTGACCACAAGCGGCAAGGCACACGAAGACATCGGGATTGCGATCCAACACTTCGCTGCGTTGGGCGATACCCGCGAGGCCACCGTGATCGAATTGGTGGCGAACGCGCACGCGGGCGATATTCGGCGCGCGCTCGAGTCCCTCGAACTGTGGAGTTTTCCCGACCGGGCAAACCAAATTTTGCGCGTGTGCGAACTGATCCTCGAGGGCAAGCGCCCGGCAGCCGAACGCGTCCCGTTGGTGATTACGGGCCAGGGCGATTACGCGCGCGAGATGCACGCCGAGGATGTCGCGTGGGGCCGCCCGTCAAAACTGTGGGGCCGCATCAAGAGCCGATTCACGGAGGGCAACTAATGGCTGTCCAATTCACACCTGGCGTGTTCCACAACATCCCGAACCCCGCCTATCACGCGGTTCCGGCGCTGTCATCAACCTTTATGAAGGCCATGCTTGCCAAGTCCCCGCTGCACGCCTGGCATCAAATGCACGCAGGCGAGAGCAACGATGCCATGAACCTGGGAACCGCGGTGCATACCGCGATCCTTACCCCCGATTCGTACGAAGACGAAATCGCGGTAGCGCCAAGGTGCGACCGCCGCACCACCGCAGGCAAAGCCCAGTTTCGCGCCTTCGAAGTGCTGCACGGTCACAAACTGATTTTGGATTCTGACCAGGGCGAGGCTGTCGATGGCATGGTGGAGGCGGTTCGGATGTCGAACGCGTGCCGGGCCATGCTCGAGATGGCTACCCAGCGCGAGGTTTCCGTATTTGCTGAAGACCCGCAAACAGGTACGCAGCTCAAGGCGAGGCTAGATGGCTATGACCCCGCCACCGGCTGGGTGATTGATCTGAAGACCTGCCGCGACGCGTCCTATCCGGGGTTCAAGTCCGCCCTGTGGAACCTTGGCTACGGGTTGCAGGCCGCGTTCTATCGGCGCGTGGCTCGCATTGCCGGGCTCAATGTGACCGGATTCGCATTCCTGTGCGTTGAGAACGCTGCGCCCCACGGCGTGGCCGTGTACGCAATGGACGATTCGGACATGGACTATTTCGAAGCGGACATGCGGCGGCTGATCGCGGACTACAAGGTGTGCCGCGAAACAGACCGATGGCCGGGCTACCCCGACCGCATCGAGCGGATCGGGCTTGCCAACTGGGCGCGCCGCCAACTTGAGGAAGGCTTGACACGATGACCAAGGCAGAGAAGAAAAAGTGTGTTGAACACGATTCAGAGCAGTTTGAGTCCATCCGTCACTTGGCCGATTCCGCTAGGTGTGAAATTGTGAATGTCATCGCAAGCGCATCAGAGCATGCAAAGTTGCGGAAGAATGTTTCCGCTCAACTTTTCACCTGGCTTGATTTGTTCGAAGAGGTTTCCGTTGTGTGCGCAGCGTATGGAAAGCAATGCAAGTCCGGGAGGATTTATCAATGACCGACCTAGCAACCGTTCCCAACGCCGTGCACATCGAACGCGTGATTGAACAGGTCATGCCCCGCAACGCAAGCCAGGTTGATCGCATGGCGCTGGCCGCCATGATGAAGACCTACGGACTCGATCCGCTTCGGAAAGAGGTATACCCGCTTGCCTTCGGTGGCCGCTTGTGCCTGTATGTGTCCATCGACGGGTGGCGCAGGTTGGCCCGCGAATCGGGGCGCTACAAGTCCGGGCTGTGTATTTATCACAGAGATGCAACCGGAAGTGTTGATTCCTGCACATTCAAGGTAACCACCACGGAAGGCGGGGAATTTGAGTTCACTTGCTGGCTTTCGGAGTTCAAGGGATCAAGCCCGAACTGGCGCACCCAGCCGCTGCACATGCTGCGAACCCGCGCCGAAGCGCATTGCCTGAAGGCCGCTTTCGGGTTCAGCGGTGCGACCGAAGGCGATGAGGAATTAGTAGCAACTACAACCGTGGTTGCCGATGCCGCACTAGAGGCGTTGAATGCCCGCCTAATCCAATCCGGGGAGCGTACGACGGTCACGCTCCCCAGCGCGTCGGTGGCGGTGGTGGAGCAGCCACCGCCACCGAGCGCCGCACCGGATCGAATCCAGCAACTCGCCGAGGCGATAGAGGCGAAGGCTAAGGCGGTTGGTATTCGGTGGAGCGCGAAGCAGGCAATCAGGGCAGCGCGGAAAACTATTGATCTAGGCACAGAGCCATCCGAAGTGGATGGACTGATTTACGCAGAATTGCAGCGCCAAGCAGACCGCTTGGAGAAAGGTTCGGAGCAATGATCGATCTCATTCACGGAAGCAGCGAAGATAAGGCCCGCAAGGGCGGGAGCGGCAGCGGGCCGTGCCCCGAGGGCACCTACACCGCCATGATCAGCAAGGCGGAAGGGCGCGAAAGCCCGTTTGAGAACATGAAGACCCCCGACAATCCGCGCGGGCTGGTGGTCACCCTGTGGTTTGACATCGAAACCGGCGGGCAGCGGTATAAGGTGTTCGAAGACATCGCGGTGACGCGCATCATGCGCCTGAACGAATTGCTGGACGCGTGCATGTTGCCGCACATCGATACTGCCACCAAGCGGTTTGAAGAGTCGAACCTTGAGGGGCGTGAAATTCTGCTGCGCGTGTATCATTCGCAGAACGGGCGCGCGAAGGCGGGCGATTTCATCCGCCCAACCCAGCAGCGCAGCACGGCAACCGCGGCCAAGCCTGGGCGCAAGGCAGTTGCGCCCGGCACCGACGAAATCCCCTTCTGATCCCCCGGAATGGCCGGGGCGGTTGAGTTCTCGCCGCCCTGGCTAATGGGGGGGACACTTATCAACATCTGTAGCGGATTCGATCCGCGGCAAGGATGCCGATGGTTACTGTGATACTTACCGAAGCGGAAATAGAACTATGCCAGCGCGCGGCCGAGGCGCGGATGGCGTTCGGGGCCGCGCATGGGCTGAACCATGCGTGCCTCATGCAACGCGCACCGCATGAGCGACACGCGCATGAGCTGGGCGGGGCCGCGTCTGAACTGGCGATGGCCAAGTGGCTTGGGATTGAGGGCTACCAACCGTCTGTGCAGTATGTGAAAGATGCGGTGGATGTCGAGCCCGACATTGAGGTGCGATCCACGGGGTGGATGAATGGGCACCTATGCGTGCGCCAGCGCGACCATGCAGCGCGGCGTTATGTGCTGGCGATTACCGCCCTACTGCGCGACTATCAGCAAGTGCGCCTGGCCGGGTGGATGCTGGGCAGCGATGCCATGAACGAACGGTATGTGCAGACCTACTACGGCAAGCCCGAATACTGGGTGCCGTGGCGCGACCTGCAACCCATGCACGCGTTTCGAAAGGCTGAAAATGGAACCGTATGACGCGCTGTTGCGCGATTTGCAGCGCCTATGCACGAAGCCGCACGGGTTGATTGCCCGCGCCATCGCGGCGATTGCGACCCTGCGCGAGCAAGCGAAGGTGTGGGAGGAGCGCGCCGATTACCTGCGCGAGCGGTGCGAGGATTTCAGGAAGCGGAACGATTATCTAGAGCGCCGGGAAAGCGGGGTGCGCAATGAGCGATGATCCGGCAAGTGTTGAAGCGTTTGAGTGGGAAACCACGATGGCGTTCGCCAAGCAATTAGCGGAGCCGTGGCAGGGCATGGGGGAAATGGCTAACCACCAGCGCAGGCTCGCGGCTGAAATGATTGTGCGGCTCTACAACCGCTGCACGATGGAGGCGCAACACACCATGGAACTTCGTCAGCAGGTGAAGGAATTGCGTGGTGAGCGCGACGAACTGAAACGGCAGTTATGCAGAGTGCTGCATCCACGCAAACGAATGATGAGTGCAAATGAAATGGCGCGTCTGTGCTGGGACTGCTGGGACTGCTTCAAGGATTCCAAGTGACCACCACCGATGCCGCCGCGGCCGCGATTGAATCCGCGTACCAACTGTTGGGGCTGATCTTCGAAGCGAATGACCTGATCGAGTTCCGCACCATCGGCGGGCCCGGAGGGGTGCGCGACTGGGTTCCCCAGGCGAAAGCGTCGCGCGTGATCGCGCAGCTTGTTGCGACGGTGGCGAAGGATCGGCATGTGTACTTCGGGGCCAACCCGCGGAGCGGGCGCGGCGGGAAGGCCACCGATGTGGCGTTGGCCCGTTGCTTGTTCGCCGATTTCGATGGCGGCACCACGGTTGAGCAAGCCCGCATGGCGTGGCGTGAGGCCAACATTCCCGAACCCACGGTGGTGGTGAAGACGGGCGGCGGCATCCATGCGTGGTGGCGGCTGGCGGAACCCATGACGGATTTGGCCGAGTGGACGCGCTACCAAAAGGCGCTCGCCCACCGGCTGGGTTCGGATTCAAGCGTGACCGATGCCCCTCGGGTAATGAGGGTGCCTGGGTTCCACAACTGGAAGTACCCCGAGCAACCGTTATGCGTGGTGCATGAGAGCGAAGCGGATCATATATGGACGCTTGACGAGTTCCCCGCCCCGCAGGAGCCCGGCACGGTCATGGTGCCCCCGGCGGCCGCACCGGCGGCCGGATCGCTCTCCGACCTTTCTAGGCGGTTCCTCGAGGAAGGTTTCGTGATGCGCCAGGGCAGGCGCACCACCGTGTTCACGGTTGCCTGTGACATGAAGGCGCGCGGGTGGAGCATCGCCGAGGCCGGGCCGCGGATCATGGCGCGGGCGGCCACGCTAGGGCTCACCGCCGATGACCTGATCGACCTGAACCAGCGGCAGATACCAAACGCGTTTGCGGCCGAGCGGAAGGCCATAAGCGGGCCCGCAGAGGCGGTTCAGGCCGTGGAGCCCCCGCCGGCAGCCCCGGTAGCGCGGTTGCAGCCTGTGCCCATTTGCGCGCTTGTGGCGAGGTGCCCGGAGTTGCGGCGGCCGGTTATTGAAGGGCTGCTGCGGACGGGCGAAACTTTGAACCTGATCAGCAGCCCCAAGATGGGCAAATCGTTCATGGTAAACCAAATGGCGCTGTGCGTTGCCAGGGGCGAGCCGTGGATGGGTTTCAAAATCCCGCAGGCGGGCCGAGTCCTGATCGTGGATAACGAATTGCACCCCGAAACGAGCGCGGATCGCATCCCGAAGCTGTGCGCCGCGCAGGGCATCCCGTTTGAGTCGCTGGCGGACCGGCTGGACATCCTGAACTTGCGCGGTGACCTCGTGGATTTCGACGGGCTGGGCGCGCGCCTGTTCGACCATTGCGCGGCTGGGCAATACACCGTGGTGATCCTCGACGCGTTCTATCGATTCCTTCCGGCGCGCACGGACGAAAACGATAACGGGAGCATGGCGCGCATCTACAACCAAGTGGATAAGTGGGCCCGGACGCTGGATTGCGCGTTCGTGATGATCCACCACACCAGCAAGGGCGATCAGGCCGGGAAGGGCGTGACCGATGTGGGCGCTGGTGCCGGATCGATGAGCCGAGCGGCGGATAGCCACTTGATCCTGCGCCACCACCGCGAGGAAGGGCATGTGGTGTTGGATGCGGCGGTGCGTTCGTTCGCCCCAATCGAACCGCGCGTGCTGCGGTGGGCGTATCCCTTGTTTCACATGGCCCCGCACCTTGATCCAAAGGATTTGGCCAAACCGGGCAAAAAGGACGCTGAAGACGATGGGTGGAGCGCCCAGCGGTATGTCGAAGAGTGTTTCAGGGTTGAAACGCAACAGCCGAACGGGGCCACGGTGTGGGTGCCGCGTGAGGCCATGAGCGGTGCCGAACTGCGGGCCACGGCCGAAGCCATGAAGCTGACCAAGGGCCGCGCCGAGAGCCTCCGCACCTTGGCGCTGGGTAGCGGGTTGATTGAGAAGCAGGGCAGCACGAAGGGCGTGGTTTGGGTGAGGCGGAAAGTGGAAGATAAAGTTCTAGATACCGGAAGCGCCGCCGTGAATAATTCAATCGAGGCCATGTAACAGCATGTAACACCATGAGGGAAAGTCCGATACTAATTAGGTTTTTGGCCCAATTTGAAATGCCCGAATTAGCGCGGCAGGGCTGTTTTTTTTCCTTTTTCTCTCCCCTAAAGGGAGAGAGAAAAAAGAAAAAAACAACCCCGCCCTATCGGATCAGTTATCGGAATAACGAGGAATATGCATAAATGGGAGCCGCAAGCGCCCAACCGTGGCAGGTGGTGATGGCGCTTGCGTCCCTTGAGTTTGGGTACGGGAACGATGCGTCGATGGCCGCATACCGGGATCACCTGCGCCGCCACCAGCGCGAGCGCATCACGGCGCTGGCCGTGATCGTGCTGGTGTGCAAAGTCGAACCATCGACCGCCGCCATTGCCCTGGGCATCGATGACATCCAAACCGCCACGCGAAGCCTGCACCGGCGGCCACCCGACCCTGACGAGGTGCGCGAGTTCGCGCGCTTGGTTGCCGCGATATTTCGCAAGGCGCACGCCATGCACCTGCGGGCGAAGTTCCGCGAGGCGATGAAATGAGTGGCAACGAATGCGGTTCGGGGATAATGCCGGGCATGGAGGAAGTCCAGCTGCGGTGGGGGCCGTGCGACGGTGACCGAGTGCAGGTTGATCGCACGGAGTTGGAAATCCGGGTTCCTGTGGTCATGGGCGTGTGCTGCGAGGAACTTCCATCGAACATCGGGCGCGATGTCTACACCGAGGCGATCTACATCCCCGACAAAGCCGGGGTGTGGTGGTACAGCGGTCGGATGCGTTACCGCGATGATGGTGGCGCAGCGTATTTCCATCCCGCGTGAAAAATCATGGGAGGATGATTTGCATGGGCAGGCATTCACGGCAAAAAGGCAAGGCAGGCGAGCGCGAAGCTGCGGCGGTGCTGCAATTGCATTGGAACGCGTCCGAGGCGCGCCGAGCGCAACAATTCTGCGGTGCCGCCGGTGATGCCGATTTGCTAGGCCTGCCGGGCCTGCATTGCGAAGTGAAGCGATACGCGGCCATCGGCGCTTTGAAGTTCCTTGAGCAAGCCGAGCGCGATTCGAAACCCGGCTGCACGCCATTCGTAATGATGCGCCAGGACGGTGACACCGAATGGGCCATCATGCTGCGCCCCAGCGATGCGCCGGAGTTCGCGCGCCGATTGCTCGCCATGATCGCCGAGCGCCCGCCGATGCAGGCCGATCCGGAGCCCGAACCGTGAGGGTTGCGGCGATTAGCTGCACCCATTCACCGCACACCCCAATGGCTACGCACCATTGGCTACTCAAAACACTTGCCGATTTGAAGGGGATCACCCATTTCGTTCACCTGGGCGATGTCTTCGAAGCGAGCGCCGCGAGCGTCCACCCCGACGAGGCCGGGCATTCGCTGCTAGACGAATATCGGCACGCGGCCGCGTTCCTGAAGTCGATCCGCGAGGTGTTGCCGCGCAAAGCGCGTTGCCATATCACCGAGGGCAATCACGATGACAACCTACGGAGCCAAGACCCCCGCCGCATCCCGCGTGCGTTGCGGGCCGTAGCGGACTTCATGCACGCGGAACCGTTTGCAACCGAGGCGAGGCGCTGGCATTGGACACCGTACCGGAAAGACCGCCGCGGCTGCCTTGAACTGGGCCCGATTGTGGCCACCCACGGTTTCGATGTTGGGCAGAACAGCGACGAACTTGAGGCGTTGCAATTCTTCAACGCCACCGGCGGAGCCCCGCACCGGCTGTTCATCCGCGGGCACACCCACCGGCCCGTACCGCCAACCCAATGCAGGCGCACCCGGTCCATCCCGCTCCCCTACTGGTACGCGAACGCGGGCACCTGTGGCCCGCTTCAGCCTGGGTGGATGAGCCGCCGCGACACATCGCAATGGGGAAGCGCCATCATCGTGATTGATGTGGGCGAGCCGATGAGCCGCAGGCGAGGCCGGAATTGGGAAGCGCGGCTGGAGGTAATGCCGTGAAGGGCGATGAGTTTCGTACCCGCATCGCCGGGCGCTTGTGGCGCGTGCGGTTTGAACCCGCGCGCGTGATGGGCGCTGATTGGGGGCGATGTTGGCTACCTGCTGGCCGCCACCCGCTGATTCAGGTGCGGCGCGCCCTGCGCGGCCAGCGGGCGCTCGATGTGCTGGTGCATGAGTGCCTACACGCTGCACGGCCGGAGCTGGATGAGGCGGCCGTGGAGGCCACGGCGAGCGCCATAGCGCGCGCCCTGTGGCGAGCGGGTTACCGCAAGGTGGACGCGTGACAGAGCCGCGCCGCTTCCCGCCCCGCCTGCGGATCAACGCGGGTAAGGCAGGCGCGCCGCGCGCCTGGGTGAATGCCCAGCAGCGCCACGACGAGAAGCGCGGCACGGCGAGCCAGCGTGGCTATGGTGCAGCGTGGCGCAAACTGCGGCTGGTGATCTTGAACGCCGAACCGTTGTGCCGCCATTGCTTGGCGCGGGGCGTGCCTGTGCCTGCAGTGGAGGTTGATCACATCGTGCCCTTGCGCGATGGCGGGGACAACGCGCGCGAGAACCTGCAACCGTTGTGCGGGCCATGCCATGACCGGAAGACGATGCGCGACCTGATCGCGCGTAAGAAACTTCTATAGAACTTCCTTACCAGTGCCATTTTTAGCGCAAAAACGCCATTTGCACCGGGGGGGGTCCGTGTTTGAGCGTTAGGAGGGGAAGGAC
>Ga0222712_10003224_pt1 | contig 17980 bp, 16 predicted proteins | sample C33_657DmetaG_FD_165043 | JGI IMG/M metagenome (GOLD analysis project Ga0222712, IMG submission 165043) | Estuarine water microbial communities from San Francisco Bay, California, United States - C33_657D | ecosystem: Environmental > Aquatic > Marine > Unclassified | place: USA: California...
AGCGCGTAATGAGCAGTGGGGTGAGTGGAAAGGATGGGAGCGAGGCATTACGCATATTGACATGCTTTCGCCAAGGGTAAAAAGTTTAGAAGGCACCCAGTTGTCTTGGAGCCCGTCTACTAAAGGAAAAGCTGTTAAAGCAGAAATTATAATTATACCGGATCTAGCAGATTCGGCAGCATTTGCTAATTGGTTGCCTAACGTTAAAGGAAAGTTTGTAATGATTTCTATGAATCAGCCAACTGGAAGACCCGATGATAACTGGCAACAATTCGCAACACCTGCATCATTTGATAAATTAAAAAAGGAACGTGCTGAGCAAACAGAAGCATGGCGTAAACGTTTAAATAAAACAGGATTTTCATCTCGTATGCTACCTATTATTTTAGAAAAGGCAGGGGCAGTAGGGATTTTAACCAATGGTTGGTCTAATGGTTGGGGCGTTGATAAAATATTTAATGCATACACATCAAAAGTGCCAACTGTTGATATTGCCCTGGAAGATTATGGATCATTATACCGCCTAGTAGAGTCTGGTTCTAATCCAATCATTAGTATCGAAACGGCATCTAAAGATTTAGGTACTGTTCCCAATTTTAATACGATAGCAGAAATTAAAGGGACAGAAAAGCCGGATGAATATGTAATGCTTTCTGCGCATTTCGATTCTTGGGATGCTGGCCAAGGTGCTACCGATAATGGAACTGGAACATTAACTATGATGGAAGCGATGCGTATTTTGAAATTAGTGTATCCAAATCCTAAGCGTACCATTTTAGTGGGGCATTGGGGTAGTGAGGAGCAAGGTTTAAATGGATCAAGGGCATTTGTGGAAGATCATCCAGAAGTGGTGGATAAACTGCAAGCATTATTTAACCAAGACAATGGAACCGGCCGAATTGTAAATATTTCTGGACAAGGATTTAAGTATGCTGGTGAATTTTTAACAAGATGGTTGGCTGCCGTGCCTAACAGTTTAAAAGATTCTATCAAAACAACTTTTCCGGGTACACCTGGTGGTGGCGGAAGTGATCATGCTTCATTTATTGGCGTAGGAGCGCCTGGTTTTTCATTGGGTGCTTTAAATTGGTCTTACTTTAATTATACCTGGCATACAAACAGGGATACGTATGATAAAATCATTTTTGATGATGTAAAAAACAATGCGATGCTTACAGCAATGCTTGTTTATATGGCTTGTGAAGACAACGCAACCTTTCCTAGAGATAAAGCGACCCTTCCAAATGGACAGCCAGCAAAATGGCCTACACAAGTAAAAGCAATGCGAAAGGGCCCCATCGCGCCAACAAACTAAATTGTCAAATAATACTTCAAAATAAAATTCTAATTACTAAAATTATATCGAATGAAAAAAGTTGCTTGTTTTATCCTTAGCCTTGTTGCGCTATTAATGATAAGCTTACAAAGCATGGCGCAAGAAGCTACTGCTTATCAGCTTCCTCCCCAACAAATTGCAGATTTATTGTTAGCGCCACCAACGCCTTCAATTAGTGTGGATGGCAAAGCAAAATATATGCTTATTATGGAGCGTCCTTCATATCCATTAGTAGAAGAACTAGGCCAAGCCGAATTTAAAATTGCAGGCTTACGTTTAAACCCTAATAACTTTTCACCTACGCGCCAGAACTATATTAAGGGCCTTACGATTAAAGAGGTTGCTACTGGAAAAGTATTAGCCGTTAAAGGATTGCCTGCAAGTATTGCGGCGCTTAATCCAACCTGGAATCCTTCAGAAAATAAAATTGCATTTTACAATGTGTCGGAAAATGCGGTGGATGTTTACGTTATTGATTTGGCAACATTAACCTGTCAAAAAATAAATAAGACCGCTGCCAATTTAATTTTAGGTGGTGGTTTGGTATGGCAAGATGATGCAACACTACTTTATAAAGTAAATGTAAATAAGGCAAGCGATTTAGCTAAAAGACCTGTTACACCTAAGGGTCCTACCATTCAAGAAAACTTGGGTAAAGCGGCACCTAGTGTTACCTATCAAGATTTAATTAAATCGCCGTATGACGAATATGTTTTTGAATTTTTAGCAAAAAGCCAACTCGTAAAAAATAAAAGCGGAGTGGAAACAAAAATAGGAGCGCCTGCTTTAATGAATAGCTTTAGTATTTCTCCGGATAAAAATTATATCCTTACTAGAACATTAAACAAACCTTTTTCTTATTTAGTAACTGCGGGTGGTTTTGCATCTTCTATGCAAGTGCTTGATAAATCTGGTTCGCTTGTAAAAAAGATTGCTGAATTGCCTTCTTCCGAAGGAACAGCGAGTGGGTACGATAACGTGCAAAATGCACCGCGTGGTTTTGAGTGGAAAGATGATGAAGCGGCTACCATTGTATACGCCATGCCACTAGATAGCGGTTTAATTAAAAAAGCAGTGCCTTTTCATGATGCGGTAATGGCGATTGCTGCTCCATTTACGGAAGCGCCTCGCGAATTATTTAAAACAGCTGCTCGTTTTTCTAATATCAGCTGGGGAGATGAAACACTAGCACTTGTTACAGAAGTTTTAAGAACTAAACAGCGCTATAAAGTAAGTATCTATAATAGTAAAGCGGGTAGTTTAACTACTTTATATGAAAGAAGTTTGACAGATGCTTATAGCAATTTGGGTAACCCTGTTACACAAAAAAATAAGTTTGGCAAAAGTGTAATTGCTACCGTAAACAACGGCCGTTCTGTTTTAATGAACAATACTACTGGTGCTTCTGATAAAGGGGATTTACCTTATTTGTCTATTTATAATTTAGATACCAAAGCCAACGAGATTATCTGGCGTAGTAAAGAAGATTGCTTCGAATATGTAGTAGAGGTATTGGACGCTTCGGCTTTAAAAATCATTACACGCAGAGAAACAGAAAAAGAAGTGCCTAACTATTACCTAAAATCTTTACATACAAACAGTTCTGTTGCGATCACAAGTTTTAGCAATCCATATGCAAGTATGGAAGGTGTTAGTAAGCAAAAAATTAAGTACAAAAGAGCAGATGGGGTAGACTTAACAGGTGATCTTTATTTACCTAAAGGATACAACAAAGAAAAAGACGGTCCTTTGCCTACACTACTTTGGGCCTATCCGCGCGAGTTTACGAGCGCTGCCGATGCAAGCCAAATTAGAGGCAACCAGCATAAATTTACTTTGTTAAGCTGGGGATCTCCAGTGTTTTATGTAACCCAGGGTTATGCCATTTTGGATAATGCCGAAATGCCTATTGTGGCTACATCTCCGGATAAAAAGCCAAATGACGATTTTGTAAACCAATTGATTTTAAATGCCAATGCAGCGATTGATAAACTCGTGAGTATGGGAGTTAGTGACAGAAATAAAATGGCTGTTGGCGGACATAGTTATGGTGCTTTTATGACAGCTAATTTATTAGCGCACTCTAATTTGTTTAAAGCAGGTATTGCTCGTAGTGGTGCTTACAATAGAACGCTTACCCCATTTGGTTTTCAAAATGAAGACCGCACTTTTTGGCAAGCACCTCAATTGTATTTAGACATGAGTCCATTTGCGCACGCTAATAAAATTAAAACACCAATTTTATTAACCCACGGTGAAATGGATGATAATACCGGAACATTCCCTATAAATAGTGAGCGTTTATATGCAGCTATTAAGGGGCATGGAGGCACCGTTCGTTTTGTGTACATGCCTTATGAAGCGCATGGCTATAGAGGAAAAGAAAACGTATTGCACTTATTATATGAGCAAGGGCGTTGGTTGGATAAATATTTGAAAGGAAAATAGGAGGGAGCTTAAAACAACTCGTTATTTATTTAAAATTGTTATCAATAGTTCACTATCGAATAATGTACCCGGTGAAATCACAATTTCGTCCGTAGGTATTTTGCCGCGGTAACGTTTTTTCATGATAGCTTTTACAATCGCATTCGACAAATCAAATTCTTTCAGGCGCTGTAATTTTCCAATTTCAATACCAGCACCACGTTGATATATTTTCCAAACAAGTTCTGAGCAATATATCTTGTTATCGGACCATTCAAAAGTAGTATCATAAGGCTTGCCTTTTAGTTGATCTCCAACTTTTTTCATTTTGGATAATACATCAGGCGTAATTAATTTTTCACCATTTTTTAGTCGCTTTATCACATAACTGTTATTTTTTCCACGAGCAATCCATTGTTTAAGCGGTGTAAGTTTTACTGGTCCAACCGCCTCATACACTAATAAGTCATTTCCTTTTTTATAAATAATGCCACAATGGGAGTATATTGATTTTGTTGCGATTTGAATGGGTTTGCTTTGGTCTGATTTTGAGGTTTGAAAAATAATATCTCCATCCTTAATTTCAACAGCATTGGGTTTATATGCCCAAAGGCTTCCGATAACCAAGATGCCAATAAGTAGAATTAGAAATAATCTTGTTTTCATAGTATTTGTTTATTATGGATATATTTCGATTGGTGTTTTCACATTGACTGCATCATATAAGTCATCTATTTCATTATTTGTGAGCGCCATACACCCCTTTGTCCAATCCCAAAATCTATGAAAATTACCTAATAAGGCATATTTTTTGTGCAGGCCATGAATGAGTATTTGACCTCCAACATCTTTTTTTATCTTTTTGGCATTTAATATGTCGCTTTTATTTGGGTAAGAGACGTAAAGGTATTTATGATATAATGGATGTGGCGCTTTTGATGAGATTAAATACTTGCCTTCGGGTGTTTTATAGTCGCCCTCAAATTCTTTTTTACCGTTCGAATTTTTTCCAATAGAAATTTTGAAAGTTTTGATTAATGAGCCATTTGCGTAAGTTGATAACTCTCTTTTTGACTTGTAAACAATAATTTTGTCAATTTTGATACCGTTTTCGATTTCTTTGTCGGAATAAAAATAATAGACTATTGCAACTAGAAAAATAGATGTAACAAAAATCCACATGATCTTTTTCATGATTAGTTCAAATTAAAATTGTAAAAAGTTAAAGTTGGTTTACTAAATTCCTATTCAAATCTATCTTTTTTGATTCGCCATTTCCGCCATGTATGTAATAATGTTTTGCTAATTTTTCTCCGATGGCTTTAACAAAAGCCGCTTTAATTTTTGATATTTTTTCAACAGCCGAATTTTTTGTAACATCTACTATATCGTCAATTCTGGCTTTCATTTCTTGTAATGCTCCAATACTTGATAAGTTGGCATAGATATCATACAATTCTTCTTTGTGGTCACATAAAAAGCTTAATCCAATACCTTCTGGGTGCTTGAGGTATAATATATAAATTGCTTTCTCTAATGGTCTAAGTTTGATCTCAATGTTCCCAAAATCAGGTAGAAATATTTTGTTATTATCGTCAATAATGAGTTTACTTAAAGTAATGTTTTGATTAACATTTTGGGAAAATAGCATTTTGACTCTTAATGACTCCATGATATTTAATGCATGCTGGATTTCAGCTATTGAAAGTTTGCCTTTTAATTTGTCCATGCAACCTTGGCAAATATCTGCAGTGCGGAGTTTAATTATTATATTCTTTTTTTCGAGACAAAGGTCATTCACACATCCAACTGATTCAACGTGCGCGGAGGTTCTTGCTTCATTATAATCATTAAACATATGCTTCTGTAATACAAGTGCTATAACTTCATACGCAATAGGGAAGGAGTCTTGGCACTTTATAAAATGGTTCCAATCAGCAGTATGAATAAATCCATTAAAAGGCATTTTTTCATCTAAAGAAGCAAACCAGTTATTTGTATTGGATACTTCTGTTAATAAGATTACAAATTCATTATTAGGTATACTATTTCTTGTTCTATAATCTTTACATTTATTAAAGATAGTGGACCATTTAGTCGTTTTTCTAAATAGCGGGAAAGTGAAATTCCTAAACGGTCTAAATTCAAATTCGATTGATCTCGAGGGTCGCGTATTTGCATAAATCCTTTCTTCAGGAGGTATTGATTTTTCAAATGACTTTTGTTGAAGCACTTGACTTTCAACTACATCATCTTCTGTAAAATCAATTGTGTTTTTGGTGTCATAAAAAAACTCAATTGGGCCGTCTATAGCTTGTAACAAATCAACCACTTCCGAAAAAACCTCTTTCCCTACTTCACTATCTTTAATTAAATGTACTTTCATATTTAATCTTCAAAAAAATTATTCAAATTTCTGTTTTGACTCTTTTTGGTAAAGTAGCTACTTACAGATTTATCTAGTTTATCCCAAACTGCAGATTTCATTTGAGTTTTTTCAAATGAAAAACTATTTTGGCTTTTTATGGCCATAGAAGATGCAACGTCAACAGCATCTAGGGTAGCTCCAATAAAACTAAAGGTCCATTTGCCTGTTTCCTCTAGTTTAGATATCATATTACGAATATTTACTAAGTTAAACTTTTTTGATGCATTTTCATAGCCATCTGTTAGAATTACTATAATAACTGTAGTTGGAATGAGGTTTGTGCTAATTTGGCGCTCAATTTCTGTTATTGTCTCACCAACTGCGTCTAATAAAGCAGTTCCACCACTGGGTCTATAATTCTCATAATTTAACAATACCATTTCTTTGGGATTTTGTTGAAAATATAGGTGATTAGCGTTCTCGTTAAAGGTGGTAAGCCCCATGCTAATGTCTTCTTCCGTAAATTCTAATGATTTATCTTTAATCCTGTTTACTTGTTCATTAAATCCATTAATGGTACTGTCTACGCAGTCCATCATTGAGCCGCTTTTGTCTACGATTAAGTGGTAGATTGTTTTTCTAGTTTTCATGTTATTACTTATTTAATTGTTTGATATAAATTGTTTGTGGGTACGTTCCTTCAAAAACGTATTCGGTTACAGGGCAAAGCCAGAGTTGATGGTTTATGGCTATTTCTTTATATTTTTCTACTTTGTAATAAGCGCCATAGTCAACTTTGGCATGGCCTATATTATCTAGTAGGCTTTGGTTTAAGCCAAGCCCTATCTTGTGTAGGACTGCATCTGAACCCTCAAATGCTGTTGTGCTAATTTTTAAAGTGGCACGGTTTTGGTTATTAGATACAAAATCTAAAAATGTGTCTGCACCATCAACCATCATTAAGTTGGCCTTTGTGCCTAGCCCTTCATTTAAAAAGGCTGGTAAGTCAGCAAACCAAATACCGTTTTCTTTGTTAAATGAGAGTGTTTTGGTAATTGTAACATTTTGCATTTGTGTTAGCATATTTATTGATTTATGATACAAAAGTAACCTTCCATCATGCCTCAATTTTTTCTCTACAAGCTTGTAAGACCATCTATATCTTCATCAGTTAATTATAAAATATTTAACTAAATATTTCAATTATCTCCATATTTTTTGAATTCATTTGTATTACTTCACTATTTTACTTTATTATATGAATCGAAAAATTCAATTTTCACTATTAATTGTGCTGCTTTCATTAGCTGGGTTATATTTTCTTTATACAACATTCGTAAAAGGAAGGGTTGGAAATTATCAGAGTGTTATTTATAATTATGGAACAGAGATAGATAACGCCGCAAAAAAATATAATGTGGACGCTTCTTATTTGAAATCACTTTGTGCCTTAGAATCTTCTGGAAAAAGAAGTCCTGGTTATCGGTTTGAACCAAAAGTTTATGAAAAATTGAGTCAATTAAAGCGAGCAGAGATAGCTAAATATGAGTTTCTGGTAACGGCAGATTTGAGAAATGCTTCAGATAAGGCATTAAGAAATCTAGCAACTTCATGGGGTCCTTTTCAGTTAATGGGTTATAAATGCTTAGAATTAGGTATAAAAGTTAATGATTTAAAAGGCGATAATTCGGTGGATCATAGTGTGAGATGGATTTCTCAATCATATGGCCATTTAATTAGGTCCAAAAGGTATAAGGATGCGTTCCATTTTCATAATACCGGAAGAGTAGTCCCGCTCATTGGCAGATATTTGACGCACGATAAGAGCTATATCCCAAGAGGTATTAGATATATGGAGTATTTTAGTAAAAATTGATTGTAGCATATGCTTATAAAGCCTAAGACAAAATTGTTGTTATTTGTACTTTTTGGCATTTTGTCAATTGTAATTTCTGTTTTTCTTTTTAGGCATAAGCTTGTTTTCTGGAGTTATGATTTGATAAATAGTAATAAAGCTGTCGTTTCATACAAAGAGGCAAGATTTATTTTTGATCAGTATCCTAAAGTTGTATTTTCTGATTTACCACAAAGTATTCAAAGTGGCTTCTCTTTTCAAAATCACACAGCTAATAAGAGTAAATTCTTTTATGTAATTCCTAAAAAGGATTTGTATAAAAAAATATATTTTAATAATCGGCTACTTCAGCTAGCTACTAAAGAGCATCGAATTTCCGGATTATGGCATATGCAATCAGGTAGTGCGTATCTGTGTATCAATGATAAACTTATCGAGTCTGCATTTCATTTATCTGATAGCTTGCTTAAAGCAGGCTATGATCCATATGCTTTATATATTAACTCCGGATTTCGGTCACCTCGTCACAATCAACTTGCTGGAGGTGCTCCATTGAGCCAACACCTTTATGGTACAGCCCTTGATTTAAGCATTGGGGATATTAATCGAGATAGAAAAGCAGATGTTCACGATAAAAATATTGTTCGTAATATTTTAGATTCTTCTGTTATTGCAAACAAAGGTGGTGTTGGATTTTATCCTGGAACAATGGTTTTGCATATGGATGTGAGAGGTCGTGCAGCCAGGTGGAATAAGTACAAGCAAAAAAAATAAATTGTTATTTAACGATATGCCAACTTTCTCTTAACGCTATTTTATTAATTAACGAAATACTTTTAGGATCCCCTATTAACAGTATTCCTAATTAATAATTACTTTTACTATGCGTTTCACTCTTCTTGTGCTTTCTTTTCTGCCTATTTCATTTTTTGGTTCCGAAAAGCCTGACAAATACCCTTCAATTGATAAACAATTTGATTTGCATTGGAGTACCCAAATGGGCTCTGCAAGCTTTAAATCCAATCTAATTATTACCAACGATAATTTAATTATCGGATCAAATGGGTCTGATTTTATGGATTATTATATTTCAGACAAAGAATCTGGAGTATACACTATTGATCGTAAAGCGGGATCAATTATTAATCATTTCGCCAATGAGTCTTTTGGAGATATGGATGTCAATGGATTGTTGTTGCATAATAACCGATTATATTTTGGTAATGATAATGAGGAGTTTTTATGTACGTCGCTTGATGGTAAGATTATTTTTCGGAACCCAACATCAGGCGATATTGAGCATGAGCCAGTGCTGATTAATAATAAGGGCACTCAGCAAATTATTTATGCAACAGAAATGGGAGAGGTAAAGGCAATTAATCCAATCACAGGAAAAGCAATATGGAGTTACTATACCCCTGATTTTGAGGGTTGGAAGCCGGGTGATAATAGGGGTATTTTTAAAGTAAAATCTTTTTTCACGAACTCTAGCTCTTTTTATACCAAGCCTGTTGTAGTCGATTTAACAAATGACGGTGTTTTGGATTTAGTATACTTAACGTATAACGCTAAACTTTATGCAATTAATGGCGCTTCGGGTAAACTATTGTGGTTAAATGAACAGTACGAAAGTCCCGAAATTGTTTTAATGCAAACTGGATCTAAAGCAGAGCCATCTTTTAGCTTTTTTAATAAAACCTATGACGATAAATTTAAAGCTACAAGACACTTGATTACTTTAAATAAATACGGTAAACAAATTGCTGTAAAGGATATATCAAATAGTACTTATGGAATGGGTGTTAATGCACTTTCATTAAATAATTATTTTATCGCTCAACGCGATTCTTTAATTGAAATTGATAATCGAGGGTATTATAAGACCTATAGTCGTTCCAATCTTTATCCTACTGTAGATTATTTAGGTAAAAATGTGATTGAAGAACGAAATGCATATGAGTCTCTTATTTCAAACAGAGCATTTTCTTACAAAGGTGATTCAAACTGTGTAATTATTTTAAATCAGCACGATCATGCTAATTATGAATATGGATTTATTGAAATTTATTCATTAACAGCGCATAAAGTACTTGATCGATTTGGTTTGCCAATGGCGTCCGAGTTTCCTCCCATGATTGCAGATATCAATAAAGATGGAAATTTAGATTTACTACTTAATTGTTATAACGGTTATTTGTATTGCTATGATTTAAAAGTTAAACCTTAAAAAACATGAAAACTATCAATAATTACACTTTATATTTTGTTTTATTTTTTTTAGTATTGGGTTGTTCTAGTAAGAAGCTTTCTTATACCCAAAAAGTAGAAGCGCCTATTGCATCAAATGGCGTACCCTTCAATTTGTTTTTATATAAACAGGATACGAGCATTACAATTACTACTTCCCATGGAACAGCTGTAAATATTGAGCCAAACACTTTTGCACATTTGGATGGGACTCCAGTTTCTAATCAAATAATGATAAAGATTAGGGAGATGCATACTGCACAAGATATATTTAAGTCTGGAATTCCCATGAGTGTTGATGCCACTAGAAATGGTTTTTTGCAGTCTGGAGGAATGATAGAAATTAGGGCATTTGATAATAAAGAAGAGCTAGTTATCGCCAATGGTAAAAGTATAGGCGTTGAGCTTGCAAATTTTTCACCGGCAACTGGATTTAGTTTATATCAGTTACAAGACAATCAAAATTGGCAGGTGAGTGATACATTTATTGTAAAGCAAAACGAGCGAAAGACAAATGCGCTGAATAAAATAATGGATTTTCTTAAGAAGCCTTTTGTTAAAAAACCGCGATTAGCTAGCAATGAGTTTGAACTTGTTGCTGATTTGAAGGAATCGCCCCATTTGAAATCTTTTCAAAATCAAAAATGGAAAATTGTAGATGGTACTGATCCTGAAATTGTTGAAAAATTCATGCGTTTAAATTGGGATGATGTTGTTGTAAATCCGGTTAATAAAAAAACAAATAAGTACCAACTTACTTTTACTAGATCAATTACAGTGAAGGGAGCTGGAGTAGAAAATCGTTCATTGTCTATAATTGCAAGTCCTGTAATTACTTCAGACACTTCGTTTACAAAGCAATTGTTGGATTATGAGAATAGAGTTGCAAGTATGAAAGATGAAAAAATTCGTTTGCAGGCGGAGGCGGATATGGTAAGTAGTTTCCAAATTAGAAAAATGGGAATTTGGAATATCGATAAATTAATGAAAAATAGCGACTTGACTGAAGTGTCTGTTACTTTCGATTTCGAGAAAAAATTAGATCCATTGGTTAATAATGTAAAGTTATTCGTCTTGTTTGAAGAGGATAATTCTGTTGTATATTACTTGCCGAAGGATTGGAAAAAAGTTAGACTTTCAAAAACAAAGCGAAATTCTTTAGTAGCTGTTTTACCTGATAATAAAGTTGCAGTAGTAGATGCTAAGGAGGTTAATGCAATGATAAATAATGGAAATGCTTCGCTTTATTTTAATACGGTTGAGAGGCCTGCAAATACTTATAAATAATAGCTAGATAGTATGAATCCAGATTGGTTGTTATATTTTTCTATTTTATGTTTTATTGTTGCTTTTGTAGCATATCTTTTTGGTTCGGAAGATACGTACAAGCTAAATACCTCATATGTGCAGTTTTGTAGAGAGGTGATGAAGTGGACAGGACCTATTTTAGTTGCTCATGGTGTAAAGTATTACCCTTCAATAACTGTTAGGTACAACAAAAAGTCGCCTAAAATGGGTGTTTACATTCCTTCAACCAACTCTATTGTAATTTATCTAAAAAGTCACGAAGGCAATCTTTCAGAGATATGTTCTACTGTACTTCACGAAATTAAACATCACATTCAGTCAAAGAAGGATCCCGAATTTAGAAAGCTATTAAACTATAATAAATATGGGTATTACAATAACCGTATTGAACGAGAGGCAAGGGATTTTGAAAATACCTATTCAAAACAATGTCTTAGCGATTTGTGTAAGATGGGAATTATTGTCAAAAAATAAATTATTAATGTATAAAATATTGTAAATCAATTATATATATTTTTTTTCAAAAATAAAATAATAATATTTTTTAATCTGTTACAAACAATTGTTCTATTTTTTTGCAATATATTGCATAACTTACTTTCTATTATTAATTTAATAAATACATTATAAATGACTAAAGAAAAGCCAATACCAGGTTTGGTAAAATATGGAGCATGGTTATTAAGTTTAATTGTTTTCGTAGTTGGTTTCTGGCACACACACCTTGGATTGAAAGAAATGCGCCCATTTGGCACAGAGTATGGTAGTATAGCTATTGCAATGATAATTCTATTGCTGTTGTTGTTAACATATTATTTTGCAATAAATGGAAGTAAAATAGCATTAGTTTTTTATGTTTTTTGCGGATTATTCTTTTTTACATTTAATATGAACTATTTCTATCCTTCATATTTAGCAAGAAAACTTGTTAGGGAAGAGGCTTCTGGATTGAATGATACCTTACAATCATACACCAATAAAAGTCATAGGCTACTTAGTATTGTTGGTTTCAAGGATACCGATGGAAGTTTGAGAGACTATACTAATTTAGAAGAGTTTAAAAAAAGTATTATTCAAGAAATAAAGAAAAATGGACAGGGACCTAGGGCCCAAGGGTATTTACAGGAATTCAATAAAATAGTTGTAAAGCATAAAATACCTGTTATAACATTGACGGATCCTGGAGCACTTTCTAATATTGAATTAGCGCAATATTATGAAGGAATGTGTTATGGAAGAATTAGGGCGTTTCTGGAAAATAGCACAGCAAGTGGCGGTGGTGTGAGTGATGCAAAAAATTTCATATACGGAATTAATTTGTTTGATAGTCTCCAACGGATTTATACGCCGATTTTATTAGATTCTATTATACCTGATAATTCAGAGTTGAAAATTGAAAATGTAAAATCCAACAAACAGATTATTACATTGCAAAAACTGGCGACAGGAATGGATGAAGCGTCCTCGAAAATTAATGAAGCTTCTAAAAATAAAGTAACTTCAAAAAGCATAGAATTTCAGCTTATTGGAGAAACGAAATCGCAAAACCTAGGAACTATAGCTCACACAGTTGCATCTGTCAAAGAACGAATAGATAAAGTTGACACATGGGCTATTATCTTTGTGTGTTTGTTTATTGACTTACTTGTTCCTCTTGCTATTTATGTGCTGCTAAAAAGAAAAGATGGAGACGAGCCTGTTGTTCGAATAACTAGACCAGAAAAATTATAAAAATATAGAAATATGAGTGAAAAAATTGTAGTAGATGCTAATGGTTATTTGCATGAAAATATTGAAGCTTCTTCTGGCTTAGAAGATGTAAATAAAAATTTTCTAGCAAATTCAAACCCATTTGAAATAGCTAAAGTGTTCTCTGAGTTTTCACGAGACAAGCGAGTGTTAGTTGTTCCCGTTGGATTTCCTCAGGCTGGCAAATCACTTTTTTTGTCATCTTTAATGTATTATGCTAGAAATTATGCTGATAACGTAATAAAAACAAATTTCGAAAATAATAATCAATTTCAAAGAGGACGTTTAGTTGTCGATCAAATGATCGAATATTTCCACAATGGAAAACTTTTTGAAGCTAATCGAAAAGGAAGCTTAGATTTAATAGGTCTAACAATAACGCCAACAAGAAAAGACTTTCCGGCACTTAAGCTTGGGTTTTTAGATCTTGCAGGAGAAGATATAAAATCAATTAAAACAAGTGAGAATGGGGATTTTACTGACAAAATTAATGCAGTATTCAATGGTCTAAAAGTAGATGATTCTCAAGTAGTATTTGTTTTAATAACGCCATTTGCCCCCCCTAAAATCAATAATGAATCATCTGATAGTGCACATAATAGAGAAGATACTTTACATTATGATTTTTTAAATTATATTAAGCAAGATCAGCCACAATTATTAAAAAATGCAAGATTTTTTGTCATTGTTTCCCAGTGGGATCTTAATACAGATCAAGACATGCAAGTCGAAGATTATATTAGGAACTTTAGGCCTTCTGTCTATTCGTATGTAAAAAATGCTAATGTGGTTTGGGGAGAGTATTCTATTGGCAAAATACTAGTTTCAAAGGTTAAGAATAAGGATGGTCAAGAAATCAACATGCAGGAGATTGTAAGAAAGAATTTTGATTATCCGTCTAGATTCTGGAAAAAGCTTTATCATATTTGCACCAATAAAGATCTTGATCAAAAAAAGTGGTGGGAAAAAATATTATGATAATATGAAAACCTATTTGTTTTTTTTTGGAAAGTCACAAGATTTTACTTTCGAGGTTTTTGATGAATTTGGAAAAGTAAACGACTTTAATAAAATTATTAAAGATTTCGATTTATTAGAGTCAGAGTACTTTAATATTGATGATATCAATAATAATACTATACTGGCCAAATATAACTTTGTTTCTAATAGCGGAGTAAAATACTCAATGCTCAAATTATATTCATTAGCTCAAGCTGTTAATGGTAATAGAATTGAGGGGAGTATATTTGGGGTAGCCTTACTATCAGAAAGTGATCTTTTATTCTCCGAAGCAAATCTATCTTTACTAAAACAGGCTAAAGATTTGTTTGCCAAACTTAGTTTGACCGGTTTAAAATTTAATAAAAGTGACTTTTCTGCAGATGCTCATGCTATTTGGAATGCGATAATTAAAAGTGAAGCAGGTAATTATTTTAAGCTAATAAATTACGGACAAAATATTCAAATTTCAAACAATAGGTTGCCTAGAGCTTATTTTGTAAATTCTATATTTGATACATCGCATAAATTCGACAATCAAGTTGGTTTATCACAAAGATTGTATATTTCTAATGATATAGATCATTTAAAAAGGATGGAATTAAAGTGGGGTGAATCTTTCCCCGTATTCATTAAATCACCAGTTGGATGGGAAAGGAATAGTTCAAAAAGTACACTTAAAGAGCGCATTATCGAGGAGCCGACTCAGTCTGTCTCATCTGAAGTTAAGAGTTTAAAAATCAAAATAAGTGATTTACAATATGATTATTCACAATTAGAATTAGAGGCAAAAGAAAAAATAAAATATCATAAACGGCAAGTTAAATTATTAAAATTTATAATATTATTTCAGTTTTTAGTAATTGCTGGCCTATTGATATTTTCTATTTTAAAAAAAAATACATTTACTGAGGCACCCCAATCATCTGATTTAGAATCGAACGATTCTATTGCAATGTTAAAAGAACATTACGATAAATTTTTAATTATAGAAGATGAGAGTAAATATGAAGATCTCAAAAAAGTCATTATCAATATAGAAAGAATAAGAGGAATTAGTAATACAAAGAATTTTAAATCTGATAGCGCCCTTCTAATAAATCTAAAAAAAGACATTATTATTGCTGCAGACAAAATTAATTTCGATACTATTTTGATTAATAAATTTTATTTACAAGCTCAGAAGAGAATTAATAAATAATCAGCGTAAATGTTCATATTTTAATTTCGTCTATTGAGTAAGCCACAAAACATTTACAGCTTTCAATTGCATCATTCTGAGGATGAAGAAACACATTACTTGCTTACCAAAGGGAGAATAGGGTTAAGTGTTTTTCTTAACAGAATTATATTTTCTTTTGTTGTTCTTGCTTTTTTAAATTTGTTTCATTTTTTGTATTGGAATCCTCTTTATCATGAAGTGTTTAGATATGGAAAAATAATAGATGTTTCAAAGTATTCTAATTTTTTAATCTGGAAAAAATTTTATGAAATTATATCTCCAGTATTAGTTTCTATATTTATAATCATTCAATGTATCAAACGTTTGCATGATGTTAATAAGTCGGCACTTTATTTTCTATTGCCTATTTATAATATAGCATTATTAATTTTGCCTGGATCGATTGGGAAAAATAATTACGGTCAAGACCCTTCCCCTAAAAAAAATGTAATTTATTATGACGAGCTTGAGCTTGATGAATCTGCTCAACCTAGTAAAAGAACATCAAAAGAGGTAATTAAATTATATGTCACTTTTATTTTGATAATATTTGTAGTAAATCAATTTACACAGTACTCTTTTTATATAAATGAAGATTCAAATTTTTCTTTAACAAAAACTTCGAAAAATCCAATTAAGATCATTGATAATTTATTAAAAAGAGATTACATAAACCTGGGGATTCCCTCAACGGTTTTAAACGCAGACCAATTGTCTAGTCCTATAAAAAAAATATATCCTAATAAACGTATCAATATTATTTTAAAAAGTAGTTTAGATGAATTAAATCAAGCCATTCTAGACCAATCAATTGATATTATTCTAGCTCCTTTCAATGATATCACATTAATTAGAAAAGATTTACTTGTTTCTAATACGTTTACTTCGAATCAAAATTCAAATAAGCTTTGCTTTTTAATTCCACAGCAAAATACATATTTTTTGAGAGTATTAAATAGCAACATTCAAATTATTAATTAATCCGTTACTTCTCATGAAATTGTTATTAATTCCGTTCCTTCTCATAGCATTTACTTGTTACGGCCAAAATTCGCTGCAATCATTTGCTGATAATCGCTTGTTAGCAATGTTAAAAACCCAGCAGGCCGATAATGGTTTAATTATTTTAAAGGAAGTTGCGACAGGTAAAATTGTAGCTAAATCGTCGTTTGTTTCAAAAAAGTCTAAAAATGGGCTTGTATACGAAAAAGATAGCTCGCTTTATGCAAGTGTGATTGAGCCAGGTGGACTTATGATACCCGTTTCTGTTGGTTATTTATTAGATGATGCCAATCTAAGTTTATTGGATTCAGTAGATATTGAAAGTGGTTCAACAACAATTGGAAATTTAAAGGTATACGATAGTGAGGATTTTGGATTACGCTACACTTCATTAAAAAATATTGTTGAGATATCAAGTAATGTTGGAGTTGCTAAACAATTTAATGCTACGCTTAAAGAACAAGAAATTGATCATTTTAAGAATACTATAAATACATATTTTAATGTAAATGATGTATTTGGTAAGAATGAAGTTTCTTTAATGACCATACCATTTATTTCTTTTGGTTACGGATTAATGATGTCGCCGATGCAAATTTTGAATTTTTATAATAGAGTGGCAATTGGTGATCCATCTTTATTTAAGAAGACAAGTACACTGCAGCAATTACAGGATGTATTGCAAGGCGTTTCAAAAAATGGCACTTCAAAACACCTTTTATATAATTCGAAAACTGTTATAGCTAGCAAAACAGGAACTATTTTAGCTTTAAATAAGGATGGTTATAAATCAAAACAATACATATCTTCCATAGTTGGGTATGCTCCAGCAGCAAACCCTAAATATTCTTGTATCGTTTTAATTAAGTGCCAGAAAAATGCTCCACAATATTACGGTGCATCTGTGGCTGGCCCAGTTTTTAAAGATATTTTAAACGAAGCCTGTAAATAATATTTATGAATAATTTAATAACGCGGAACTTATTTTTTTGCTCAATTCTTTTTGTAATCATTTCTTGTTCAGAAATTTCTTCTAGGAACACGAATTTAAGCAATCAAAAAAAAGGAGAATTATATGACACTGTTTCTTTAGCTATTGTTGGAGATTTAATGTGTCATTCTCAGCAGTTCAATCAAGCTAAAAAAGATACTGGTTACGATTTTAATCCAGCTTTTGCCCCCGTAAAAAAATATTTAGAGAGTGCTGATTTTACATTCGGTAATCTTGAAACAGTTACAGCAGGGGCTGCTCTGAATTATACAGGTTACCCAATGTTTAATACGCCCGTTCAGTATTTGGATGCCCTAAAAAATGCTGGTTTTGACGTTTTAACGACAGCGAATAATCACTCATTAGACCGTGGATTTGTTGGAGTAGAAAAGACAATTGTAGAGCTTAACAATAGAGGTTTTTTACATACAGGTACAGCTCGTTCATTAGATGAACGAAATAATTCATTAATTCTT
>Ga0222712_10003226_pt1 | contig 17970 bp, 15 predicted proteins | sample C33_657DmetaG_FD_165043 | JGI IMG/M metagenome (GOLD analysis project Ga0222712, IMG submission 165043) | Estuarine water microbial communities from San Francisco Bay, California, United States - C33_657D | ecosystem: Environmental > Aquatic > Marine > Unclassified | place: USA: California...
GAAGGAGACGGGCAAGCCGTTCCTCCTGCTGGTGCTGCCGATGCTTTCGTTCCTCTCCGTGATGCACGGGCTCATGCCGCCGCACCCGGGTCCGGTCATCGCGATCGAGGCGCTCCACGCCAGCATGGGCAAGGTCATCCTCTGGGCGCTGGTCCTCGGGATTCCCGTGGCCGCCATCGCCGGGCCGTTCTTCGCCCGCCTCGCGGTTAAGCGGGTCGCGGTGGCCACGCCCGACTACGCCCCTTCCGTCTCGGCGGGCCAGTCGCTCCCCGGCTTCGGCCTCACGCTCTTCACCGTGCTGCTGCCGGTCCTGCTCCTGCTGCTCGGCACCTTGGTCGAGCTGCTGGACGCCAAGGCGACCGCCGTCGGGCAGGTCGGGTTGTTCCTCGGCCACCCGGTCGTGGCCCTGCTGCTTTCCGTGCTCTTCGCGATGTGGGCGTTCGGCGCCCGCTGCGGCCGATCGAACGCGGAGCTGCTCAAGTTCTCCGAGGCCAGCGTCGCCGGCATCGGCATGACGCTCATCCTGGTCGGGGCAGGCGGCGGCTTCGCCCTCGTGATGAAGGAAGCCGGCGTCGCCAAGCAGCTCGCGGGCCTCGCCGCCGGCGCGGGCCTGCCCATGCTGCTCTACGGCTGGTTGGTCTCGGCCTTCATCCGCGTGGCCACCGGTTCCGCCACCGTGGCGATCACCGTCGCCTCCGGGTTCATCGCGCCGGTGATGGCCGCGAACCCCGGCACCAGCCCCGAGCTCATGGTGATCTCCATCGGCTGCGGCTCGCTCTTCCTCTCGCACCTCAACGACAGCGGCTTCTGGATGGTCAAGGAGTGCCTCGGCTTGTCGGTCGGGCAGACCCTGCGGACCTGGACCATCACCGAGACCCTCATCGGCTTCTCCGGCTTGGCGATGGCCTTGCTGGCCGAGCAGGTGCTCAAGCTGCTCGGTTGATGCGCCGTCTGCTCGCCCTTATCGCGGCGACCTTGGCCGCCTCCGCGGCGTCGACGCCGCCTCCGCGGATCATGGCGGTCGGTGATTCGATCACGCAGGGCGGGGGCGCGACCTTCGCCACCTACCGGGTGGTCCTCGCCGCCAAGCTGCGCGCCGCCGGGCTGCGTTTCGAGTTCGTCGGCTCCCAGGTCACCCCCACGCCGCAGGGCCCGCTCCGGCACGAGGGCTATGGCGGCAAGAACGCCGAGTTCCTCGCCGGCATCCTTGATGCCAAGCTGGCCGCGGCTCCCGCGGACATCCTGATGATCCAGGCCGGTCATAACCATTTCGCCGAGGAGAAACCCATTCCCGGCATCCTGGCCGCCACTCGCGCCATGGTCGCGACCGCCCGCGCCCGCAATCCCAACGGGGTGGTCGTCATCGCCCAGGTCATCCCGGCCGGCAAGCTGCCCAAGTACGCCTATATCCCGGAACTGAACCTCGCCCTCGCGGCCTTGGTCAAGGAACTCGACCGCCCGGCTCAACGCGTGCTGACCGTCGACCTGGCCGCCGGTTTCGACGTGGCCGCGGATACGATCTCCGACCGGGTGCACCCGAACGAGCGCGGGGCCGAGAAGATCGCGCAGCGCTGGGCGGAGCTGTTGACGCCGCTGCTGAAGTGAGGCGGCTTATTTGGCGCTACGGGGCGACTTCCAGACTTCGCCTCGCGGGCTGACCAGCCAGACGGCGAGGTTCTCCTGCTCGGCCAGGCGCTTCGCTTCCTCCCAGCCCACGGCCATCAGGGCGGTGGCCCAACCGTCGGCGTGCAGGCCGACCTTGTCCCACACGCAGCAGAGCTCGATGGTCGGCTCGACCGGTCGACCGGTCCGCGGCGAGAGGATGTGCGAGACCGGCTTGCCGGCTTCCAGTCGCTTGGCCCGGTACAGTCCCGACGGGGAGAGGCAGGAGTCCGTGAGCGTCACCTTGGCCAGCAGCTTCCGCGGGTTGAGGGGGTCCTCGAGGCCGACCGGCCAGCGTCCCGCCGCCAGGAGTTCGCCGCCGATTTCGATCAGGAAGTCCCGTTGACCCTGCCGGCGCAGGATTTCCGCCACCTTATCCAGGGCGTACCCTTGGAGGACGGAGCCGAGGTCGATCGCCAACTTCGGGTGCGATTTGCTCAACATGGCCCGGTCGACGTCCAAGGTCAGCTTCTCCCAGCCGACCTGCGGGAGGAGGGCCGTGAGTTCCGCGTCCGTCGGCGCGGACCGCCGGCCCGCGGGGCCGAAGCTCCAGGCGGCCGTCAACGGGGCGACGGTGACGTCATAGGCGCCGCGGGTCTTGGCGCTGAGCGAGCGGGCGAAGCCCAGCACCTCCAGCAGTTCGGGCGTCACCCCGACCGGGGCGGTTGTATCGGATCGGTTGAAGTCACTCGTCGCGGAGGAGTCGCGCCAGTGCGAAAGCGAGAACTCGATCCGGTTCAGCTCCGCCTCGATCTCCCGGTTGAGGAGGTCGCGGTCGATGCTCACCCCGCGGATTTTGACCGTCCACGTGGTCCCGAAGGCCCCGCCGTGGATTTCGGTGATCGGTGCCTCCGATGCGGTCGCCAGATGGATGTTCTCGGCGGGGAAGGCCAGGCTAAGCGCGGCGCCCAGCGCCAGGACCGCGGCGGCCCCGGTGTCCCGGGCCGACCACCGGTCGCTCTCGCTCTGGGTCCGGACGAGTTTGAGGAGGGCCCCGGTCGGGCAGGCGTATTTGCAGAAGCCCTGCGGCACGAAGGGGGCCGCCGCCAGTCCCAGGGCCGCGAGCGTCAACGGGATCGCGGTGGCGGCGCCGAGCGCCCAGGCGTCGAAAGGTTCCCAGCGCCCGAGATTCATCCCGGGCCAGGCGAGCGCCGCCAGGAAAGCCGCCGCCAGGACCAGGAAAGGCAGGACGGAGAGACGCGCGTGCCAGCGCGCGGGCACGGCGAGGTGGAGACGGCGGAACCGGCCAAGCAGTTCCTGCGCGGCCCCGTGCGGACAGAGGTGATGGCAGTAGGGCTGGCGGCGGGCGCCCCACGGGATGAGCAACGCGACGGCCCCGAGGGCGACCAGTCCGGGGGTCTGGCTCCAGCCCAGGCCATGGCGGGCCCAGCCGGCGAGGAGGGAGAGCGAGAGCAGCTGACCCAACCACAGGCCGAGCCCGCTCACCAGGAGGACTTGCCACGTCAGGCGCAGCGCCGGCCGGCCATGCCAGGGGGAGAACGTCATGACCAGCCCGCCGAGCAGGAAGAGCCAGAGCGCGCCGTCGCGCGTCCATTCGGCGCGGCGACGCGCGTCGTCGCCCGATTTCCGGGCGTCGTCGGCGAACCGTCGCTTGATCCCCTCGGCCATCGCGAAACTGGTGAGCGTCGCGCCCGCGACGCCCTCCAGACGCTCCTTGCCGAAGTCGAGCGTCGCCCATTCGCGCGCCGTCCAACGGGTGAGGAGCTTAAGGTACTCCTCGTCGGTGCGCACGCGGTCCACGTAGTCCGTGGTGTCGTAGGTCTCGCGGATGACGACCTTGCGCAGCGTGAGACCGTCCGGCGCCAGCGCGATCAGCGAGTCGGTGGGGCCGGCGTAGCCGTTGACCTCGTCCCCCGAGGGCGAGGTGCGCACGACATAGCCGAGGTGGGCGTTCCCGGGGCCGCGGACGAGGTTCCAGCCGAGCCGCGGGCTGTTCGCCTCGAAGCCGGTGGCGTCCGCGAAGCCGATCTCCTTGATCTCCGCGAGCTTCAGCGGGGTGGGGAAGCGCAGCGAGGCGTAGTTGCCCGAGAGCCGCTTCTGGATCGACTCCTCGATCGCCAGCGCCGTCAAGGTCGAGCCCGCGTAGCCCTCGAGCTTCGGCGCCGGCTGGGAGGTCGGGCGCCAGTCCTTGAAGCCGCGTTCGAACGCCGCGTTCCCCCGCAGCTTGTCCACGTGATCCGGGGTGTCGTCGCTCGCGAGGATGCGCGTGCCGACGATCCGCTCCTGGTTGTCGAGCGCGACCAGCACGTTCGTCGGGCCGGAGTAGCCCAGGATGGCGTCGGCGTCCGGCGAGGTGGTGAGCAACCGGCCGACCCGGTTGCCGTATTCATCCTGCGCCAGCAGGCTTTCCTGCGGCCCCGGCTTGAGCTGGCGGGCCTCCGGGAAGAACGCCCGCACGTCGGCCAGGGTCAGCCGGGTGAGCGCGGTCTCCCGCGGCGGCGTGGCCCGTTGGAGCAGGAGCGCGGCGAGCGCGAGGGCGGCCAACCGCCAGCCACGGAGCAGCCAGGTCTGCGCGCGCGGCGACATCGCTTACTTCGCGGGCACCAGCTGGACGGCGTCGGCGTGGACGTTGCCGTTGGCGTTCTTCGCGCCGATCGTCACCGTGCGGCGGCCTTCGACGAACTCATAGGTCCCGATCGCGTGGAAGCCGCCCTCCGCGGGGGTCTTCTGGTTGATCGTGACGGCCACGGCCTTGTCGCCGGTCGGGTTGAGGGTCACCGAGGCGTTGCTGGCGCGGTTCTCGTGGCCGGCCCAGTAGACACGGACCTCGTAGCGGCCGGTCTTGGGGATCTCGAAGGCATATTCGGCCGCGCTGTCGCCCTTCGGGGCGTAGTGGTAGCCCGCGCCGACGTGGGCGAGGCTCTCGCCGGCGGTCCAGCGGCCCGTCAGCTTGGCCTCGGTGTCGTCGACGACGAGGCCCGGCAGCTTGGCGAGCTCGGCCTTCTCCTCGGCCGAGAGCTTGGTCGTCGCGCCGGCGGCTTTCCCGAGGTCGGCGTTCATCCGGCCGACGGGCAGCTGCTTGTAGTCCGCGATGGTGGTGTCGAGGAAGAGCTCGCTCCGGAGGTCCGTCCGGCGCATGCGGCCGGGTTGCTCCATGAGCCCGATGAGCTCGGGCAGGTGCTTCGCGTAGACGCCGCGCGGGTCGGTGTTCTCGCGCACGGCCAGGTAGGCGGCCTTGCCGACGACCTCGCCCATCATCCCGATGGTGCGCATCACCCGCACGGTCCCCAGGGCCTCGTGCGTGACGGAGATATGGCGACCGGCCATGAACAGGTTGGCGATGTTCCTGGAGTAGAAGAGCCGGTAGGGCAGGGGGTAGCCGTTGCGGCGGTCGACGGCGACGACGTGCTTGCCGCTCGGGTCCACGTAGCCGAAGGCCGCGCGCGAGATGAACGGGTTGTCCGGGAACTTCTTGGCGTACTGCTCGCGGGCGTAGTGCAGGTCGATGTCCCAGGTCGTGGGCACGCAGCCGTCCGGGAAATCCTTGCGGGCCACGATGTCGTCCTTGGTCAGGATGATGTCCCCCGTGAGCAGGCGGGATTCGCGGGGCCCGCCGACGTGCGAGGCCCACTTCAGGTCGGCCTTGGCGTATTTCGCGTGGTCGGGACCGTTCTTGAGGGCGGAGAAGGCGCCATAGATCGCGCGGAAGTTCCAGTCGCGGATGTACTCGAGGTCCTTGATCGGATCCTTGTCGAAGCCCGATTCCCAGAACCACTCGGCCTTCATGAACGGCTTGTCGTCGAGGGTCGACTTCGACTTCTGCAGCGTGGGGAAGTCGCCCAGCGCCAGCGGCAGGGCCCAGGGGGTCGCGGGCCAGGTCGTGGGCTGGTCGGCATCCTGGTAGAACCACATGTTGGACATGCCCATCCGCTTGTCCGGCTCCTGGCGGAAGTCGGCCCCGGCATAGGCGCCGATCCAGCCGTGGCCGGTGGTGTCGGCGACGAACTTGGCGCGGAAGACCTTCTCGCGGCCCGTGCGGACGTCGATCGCCTTGACCGCGGCGATGCGGTCGCCGTCCATGACGACGCCGGTCGCGAAGTGGCCGAGGAAAAGGCTGATGTTCTTCTCGGCGCGGACGACCTTCTCCTTGAGTTCGTCCCCGAAGCTGTCGACCCGGCCCGGGCTGTCGGGCGAGCGGTCGGCGATCTCCTCGATGATCTCGCCGAGATGGGGGTACTTGCCGCGGGTGGTCCCGCCCATCGCCCAGACGCCGATCTCCGAGCTGCCGTTGCCGCCCAGCACGAACCGGTCCTGGAGGAACGCCACCTTGAGCGATTGGCGGGCGCCCGAGAGGGCCGCGCCGAGGCCGCCGTAGCCGCCGCCGACGACGACGAGGTCGAAGGCGCCTTGGTCCTCGGGGCCCTGCGGGCTGTTCCAGCGCGAGCGGGCGGCGACGAGGGCCGCGCCTTCGGGCGGGGTGAAGGACGGATCCTTGCTGAAGAGGATGGCGTCGGCGCGACCCGCGAAACCGGTCAGGTCATGCAGGGCGAGCTTCACCTCGCCCGCCGGCAGGGTGACCTTGCCGCCGGCCTGCCAGTGCCACTCGGCCCCTTGGTTGCCGAACTCGGTGGCGACGGGCTGTCCGTTGACGATCAGCTGGAAGCGGCCGGGGGTCCCGGGGGCGTTCCAATGCGCGACCCAGTCCTTGGTGCGCACCCAGACGCGGTATTCGCCGGCGGCGGGGATGCGGACCGACCCGGTGGCGTCGGCGACGGGCTTCCCGAGGCCGTGGGCGAGGAGGTAGGGCGAACCCACGATGTTGGTGAAGGCCGTGTCGAGCTTCCAGCCGCCGTGGGCGGCCAGCGACTCGGCTTCGACGAAGACGGTGTCGGTCTCGGCGGCGCGACCCGCGAAGGGGGCCAGGCCGGTGAGCCCGAGGAGGGCGAGCAGGCGAAGGGACATAGGTTTTAGATTTATCCTAAGACCGGCGAGTTCCAGCCGAAAGCGGTGCCCACGCCACGATTTACCCTCGAATCCCGGGCGGGATGGGTTTGCCCCCCGGTCGGTCGGTCGCTTACCTCGAGGTCATGAAAACCGCCCTGCTCGCCTGTTTTGGCGCCGCCGCCCTGCTCGCCGAACCCGCGGCGCCGGCGGGCTTGCTCGTCGACCTGGACGCCGCGCGGGGCCTGACCTTGGACGCCCAGGGACGCGTCGCCAAGTGGGTGAACCAAGCCGGTCCGGCCGAAGCCCGCGATTTCGTCGGCCAAGACAAAGGACGCAAGGTGCCCGGCTCCGGCCTGCCGGCCGTCGTCAAGGATGGCGCCGCTCCGGCGCTGGCGTTCCGCGCGCAGGAGCTTCTCTGTCATGATGAGAAGGCCTTCGACGGCCTGGTGAAAGGCGACGGTTGCACCTGGGTCGCCGTGTTGAAGCCCTACGCGCAGGCGAAGGGCGGGCTCAAGGATGTGAACTCCTTTTTCGGCAATCTCCGCAACGGCGGGAAATACGAGGGCGTCTGGGGCTGCCTCGATGACGACAACACGCTGTGGTGGGGCGCCCGCAACGGGCTGACCTTCGGGCGGTTCGACGTCAACAACCCGAAGGTCGCCGGCCCGAAGCTCGAGGCCGGTCGCCGCTACGTCGTCGCGGGTCGGCTCGGCGCGGGGACCGGCGAGGTGGCGATTGAGCTCTTCGTGGACGAGCCGAAGGCCGTGGCCGCCGGGCGCTTCCCCGTGAATCCTTCGGCCGACTCCTCGAAGCTCTCGATCGGCCAGGAGCGCGACGCCACGCAGCACCCCGGCTTCGAGTCTTTCGACGGTGAGATCGGCCGGTTCCTGCTCTGGGCCCGCCCGCTCAAGGACGAGGAACTCGCCACGGTGATGGCCTCCCTCCGGGCCGTGCCGGCCGCGACCGGCAAGTAGGCGCGCGCCCATGAAGAAGCCCCGGCGTTCCGGGGCTTCGACGGCGGCGGGGCGGCCGCTTATTTCGCGGCCGGGGCGGCCTCCGGCTTCTTCTCCTCGGTCTTGGCCTTGTCACCGAAGGGGAAAGGCTTGGCCGGGGTCTTGGCCTCGGCTCCTTTCTTGCCCGCGCCGGCCTCCTTGGCCTTCTCCTTCAGCTTGTCCTCGAGGCCATCGGTGATCTTCTCGATGGTCTCCTTCGAGAGCGAGGTGTCGGCCTTGGCGATGGCGGCGCGGAGCGCCTTGCGGCCTTCCTCGGCGAGGGCCTCGAGTTCGGGGCGCGCGTCCTTCTTCTCCGCCGCGGTGGCGAACTCCAGGCTCTTGCGCTTCTCGAGCTGCTTCTCGCGGGCGGCCTTGACGGCGTCATCCTGCTGGGCCTTGAGGTAGGCGGCCCGGAATTTCGCCATGTCCTCCTTGGCGACGCCGTCGATGTCCGGGACGAGCGCGGCGCGGCCGGCCCGGGCGGGCTTGCCGGGTTTGGCTTCGGGACTGTCCGCGGCGGGAAGCGCGAGGGTGGCGGCGAGGAGGAAGAGGAGGGTGGATTTCATGGTCAGCAGGGTGCGGGCGGGAAAGGTCGGTCAGCGGGCCAGCGGGCGCATCCGGGCCTCGACGGTCTCGCTGATCTTGGCGATCGTCTCGGCCGATAAGCCGGGCGCGGCCTTGGCGATGGCGGCCCTCGTGGCTTCGCGGACCTTGCCCGCGGCGGCCTCGAATTCCTCGCGCATGTCCGCCTTCTCCTTGGGGGAGAGGAACTGCGTGTTGGCCGTCAGCTCCTTGAGCTTCTCGCGCGCGGCCACCACGGCCGGGTCGCGGAAGGACTTCATGGCCGCGGCGCGGAACTTCGTCATGTCCTCCGCGCCGACGCCGTCGACGTCGGCCAGCAGGACGGAAAGGTTGGGCTGGGCGGGGCGCTTCGGTTCGCCGGACTTCGCCGACGGGGAGGGCGTCTCGGCCTTCTTGGCGTCGTCGCCGAGGGGGAAGGGCTTGGCCGGCGTCGCGGCGGCCTTCGCCTCCTTGGTCGCCGCCTCCTTCAGGCGGGCCCGGGCCTTGTCCTCGAAGGCCTCGATGACCTTCTCGATGGTCTCCTTGGCGAGGGTGGGGTCGGCCTTGGCGTAGGCTGCCTTGAGCGCGTCGCGATTGAGTTGGGCCAGGCCTTCGAACTCGCCGCGCAGCTCGCGTTTCTCCTCCTGGCCGGCGAACTCGGCCCGCTGGCGCAGCTCGTTCATCTTGGCCTTGGCCGCGACCACGGCCGGGTCCTGCTGGGCTTGCGGGGAGGCGGCGCGGAACTTGGCCATCTCCTCCTTGCTCACGCCGTCGACGTCCGGGATGAGCCGCTCGAGCGCGGCGCGGCCGGCCGGGGTGCGCGCCGCCGCGGCCTTGGCGGCGGGGTTGGCGTTTTCGGCGGCGATCACGGAGGCGGCGCCGAGCAACAGGGCGAGGAGCGGGGAGTTCATCTTCATCCTTACAACACCGTGCTCCGCCGGAAGTTCGGCGCACGGGGACAAAAAAAGACCCCGGCGAACCGGGGTCTGTCTGGGGCCAGTGATCCGAGGATTACTTGGCTTCCGGCTTGGCCTCGGGCTTGCCTTCCGGCTTGCCCTTGCCTTCGCCGCCCTTGCCGCCCTTGCCGCCGCGGTTGGCCATGGCTTCCTGGGCCTTCTTCACGACTTCGGCGAGCTCGGGGTGGGCCTTGACGATGGCGGCGTTGACGGCTTCGTTGAGGGCCTTGTAGGCCTTCATGCCTTCTTCGCGGGCGGCCTTCTTCGCGTCGTCGTCCTTGGCTTCGGCGCCCTTGGCGCGGGCGGCGGCGGCGGCATCGGCGAGCTTCTTGATTTCCGGGTCTTCCATGGCGGCCTTGCGGGCATCGCCGAGCTTCTTCATGTCTTCAGCGGAGACGCCGGGGATCTGGAAGCCGCCCTTGCCCTTGCCTTCGCCCTTGCCTTTGCCTTCGCCCTTCGGGGCTTCGGGCTTCTTGGCTTCGCCGGCGGCCGGAGCGTCGGCCGCGATGAGACCGGCCGTGCTGAGCAGGGCCAGGAGGAGGGGGAACTTGAGTTTCATGGTTATGATGGGATTAGGGTTCGATGATGTAACCCCCGCAGGCTCAGAAGGTTTCGTTTATCAAGAGCGGCTTTATGACACTCTCCATCAATGACTTATCGGGCGATTCTGGCAGACTTTCCCGAAAAATGTCCCCCTTGCTCCTGCACGTTCCGCATGCTTCCTGCCTGATTCCTCCGGCTGATCGGGCGGACTTCCTGCTCGGCGACGACGAGCTCGCTACGGAGAGTCTCCGTCTGGTCGACGCGCATACCGACGCGCTGTTCGGCGCCGATGTCTGGCCGGGCGCCGTGCTGGCGGCGAAGGTCTCCCGCCTGGTCGTCGATGTCGAGCGCTTCGCCGACGACGCCCGGGAGCCCTGCGCCCGGGTCGGCATGGGCGCGACTTACGTCCGGACCGCCGCGGGGCGCCCGCTGCGGGATCTGTCGCCCGCGCACCGCGAAGCGTTGTTGGAAAGTTATTACGCGCCGCACCACGCGGCGGCGGACCGGCTCGCGGGCGAGCGTCTGGCGCGGACGGGGCGCTGCCTCGTGCTGGACGCGCATAGCTACCCGACGGTCCCTTTGCCGACCGAGGTCGTCGCCGACCGCCCGGAGATCGGGCTGGGGACCGATGGCCGGCACACGCGACCGGAACTGCGCGACCTCGCGGCGGCTTTCTTCCGCGCCCGCGGCTACCAGGTCGCCGTCGACGCGCCGTTCACGGGGGCGTTCGTCCCGAACGCGTGCTTCGGCCGGGACGCCCGCTGCCAGGCCATCATGGTCGAGGTGCGGCGCGACCTCTACATGGACGAGGCCACGGGCGCGCGGCACGCCGGCTTCGCCCGCGTGCGCGCGGATCTGGTCGCGTTCCACGCCTGTCTGGCGGAGTTCGCGGCCCGGCCCGTCTGGCCTACCTAGGCGGCAGCGTCGTCGGGTGCCCGCTCGCGGTCAGTTCCGCGGCCAGCTCGCCCATGCCTTCGCGCCACATCGCCTCGATCCGCGGGAGCAACGCCGCCCGCTGATCCTCGCTCCGCTCCGGCCAGCCTTGCTCGAGCGTCTTCCATTCCTCGATCAGCTCCCGCACCCGCGGGCGCGCCAGCCAGCGCCGGGCGGCGGGGTCGAAGATCTCCGCGCCGAGCCGGGCTTTCTCGCCTTCGATGAACCGCCCCCAGTGTTTCACCACCGCATCCTTCTCCTCCTTCGCGGTCCGATGGTCGGGGAGTTCGTTGGTTCCCGCATCCAGGCGGAGGGTCGCGGTGCTGCGGACGGACCCCGCGGGGCTGGCGGGCGGTCTGGCCGAGGAGTTCGCGGCGGGCGTCGCGGTGGAGCGACCGGCGGTCGCGGCGGACGGCGGCACCCTTCGCGTCAGCCAGTAGAGCGCGGCGGCGCCCAGGCTGATGGCTAGGATGAAGAGGATGAGCCGACGAGGGGCCGGACGGGACATGGGCAAGGCGATCGGGGATCGATCGCGCCGATCACATGATGATGACCGGGGCGGGCGCCGGGGCGGCGGTCGGCGCGGTCGGCGCCGGGGCGGGTTGATTGGGGGTCACCAAGGTCGCCCCACCCAAGGTCTGCACCTGGACGTTGCCTTGGCCGTCGGTACCGCCGGTCTGGCGCGCGGCTTCCGCCCGGACCATCGCGAGCCCTTGCGTCCGGATGGCTTCCATCTGCGCCATGATCGCGGTCTTCTCCGCGTCGGTCGCCTTCGGCCACTTGGCCTCGAGCTCACGTGACTGCTGGAACATGCCCCGGAACTGCTCGTTCTGGAAAAGCGAACGCATGACGAGGCCCGTGCGCTCGCGGTCGCCTTGGAAGATCTCCTCGAACTGCTTGCGGCCATCGTCGCGCCAGTTGCGGAACTTGGACTCCAGGGCCTCCTTCGCGGTCAGGTCGCGGCCGCGCGCCTCCTTGTCGAGGTCGGGGATCACGTTCGCGCTCTTGTCCAGTTTGAGGGCCTTGGCGCTGCGGACGACGGTGCCGGGCCGCGGTTCGCCGCCGGCGGTGGCGGCGGTCGCGGTGCCTTGGGAGGCGGCGGTCGCGGTAGCGACGGGGGTCGGCCCGGCGAAGAACCGCGCGACCACGGCGCCCACGCCGATGGCGCAGAGGAAGTAGAGTGCGAGGGTGGTCTTGGAGGTCTTCATGTCGGAGGATTACGCTCATTTAACTCCGGGGAGAAGGGGGAAGTTGGGGGAACCTGCCGCCGTCAGCCTCGGCCCCGGGCTTATCCCTCGACTTCGGGCGTTTTTATTAACCAATAGGAGGTCATGGCCGTCGCCCAACCCATGCCCGCCGGACCGGTCCGGGTCATCGACTCCCACACGGGAGGGGAGCCCACCCGCGTCGTCGTCTCCGGCGGTCCCGACCTCGGGTCCGGCCCCCTGCGCGAGCGGCTCGAGCGTTTCCGCCGGGAGCACGACCGTTTCCGTTCGGCGGTCGTCAACGAACCCCGCGGATCGGACGTCGTGGTCGGCGCGCTGCTGGTGCCGCCGCACGATCCGTCCTGCGCGTTCGGGGTGATCTTCTTCAACAACGTCGGCACCCTCTGGATGTGCGGCCACGGCACGATCGGGCTGGTCGCGACCTTGGCGCATCTGGGCCTGATCGGTCCCGGCGAGGTTCGCTTCGACACGGCGGTCGGCGTGGTGGCGGCGACCTTGCATCCCGACGGCTCCGTCATGGTGGCGAACGTGCCGTCCTACCGCCACGCCAAGCAGGTGCCCGTCGACGTGCCCGGCCTCGGGGTCGTCCGCGGCGACATCGCCTGGGGCGGCAACTGGTTCTTCCTCGTGGAACAGCCTGGCCTGCGCGTCGCGCTCGATCAGGTCGAGGCCTTGACCGATTACGCCTGGAAGGTCCGGCAGGCCCTTGGCGCGCAAGGCATCACGGGCGCGGACGGCGGCGAGATCGACCACGTCGAGCTCTTCGCGCCGACCCCGACCGCGGATAGCCGCAACTTCGTGCTTTGTCCCGGCAAGGCCTACGACCGTTCGCCCTGCGGCACCGGCACCAGCGCCAAGGTCGCCTGCCTGGCGGCTGACGGCAAGCTCGCCGAAGGCGCGACCTGGAAGCAGGAGAGCGTGATCGGCAGTCACTTCACCGCCACCTACCGCCGGCTTCCCGATGGCCGCGTCCAGCCCCGGGTCACCGGCCGCGCCTTCGTCCAGGCCGACACCACGTTGGTCTTCCAGTCTGGCGATCCCTTCGCCTGGGGCATCCGCGCCGAATGAGCGGCCCCGTCGTCATCGTCGGCGGCGGGATCGTCGGCCTCAGCGCGGCCTACGAGCTCCTCCGGCGCGGCCGCTCCGTCGTGCTCCTGGAGAAAGGCTCCGCGGACCATGATTCCTGCTCGCTCGGCAACGCCGGCATGATCGTGCCCAGCCATTTCGTGCCGCTGGCCGCCCCCGGCATGGTGGCCCTCGGCCTGAAGTGGATGTTCGACGGCGAGAGTCCCTTCTGGGTGCGCCCGCGCCTCGACCCCGCGCTGTTCTCCTGGGGCTGGAAGTTCTGGCGCTCCTCGACCGCGGCGCATGTCGAACGCTGCACGCCCGTGCTCCGCGACCTCAATCTCCGCAGCCGCGAGCTCTTCCTCCGCCATCGCGCCGAGCTCCCCGCGGCCTTCGACCTCGAGGACGTCGGCCTGCTGGCCTTGTGCCGCACGCAGCAGGCGCTCGACCACGAGTCGGTCTTCGCCGCGAGATCCAACGCGGTCGGCGTGCCGACCGAGGTCCTTTCCGCCGACGAGGTCCGTCGCCGCGACCCGGGCGTCGACTACGCGATCGCCGGCGCGGTGCTGTTCGCCAAGGACGCGCACCTCGACCCGCGCAAGCTCGTCGCGGTCCTCACCGCCGAGGTGACCCGCCTCGGCGGGCGCATCGTCTTCGACGCCGAGGTCACGGGTTGGAAGGGGGAGGGCGACCACCTGCGCGCGGCCGTGACCAGGCAAGGCGAGTTCGCCGGCGAGACCTTCGTGCTCGCCGCCGGCGCCTGGTCGCCGGACGCCGCCAAGGCGCTGGGCTTGCGTTTGCCGATGCAGGCGGGCAAGGGCTACAGCATGCGCCTCGAGCGCCCGATCCAGCGCCCGAAGTATTGCTCGCTCCTGATGGAGGCCCGCGTGGCCGTCACGCCGATGGGCTCCGCGCTCACCGTCGGCGGCACCATGGAGATCACGGGCAACGACCTGTCCGTGAACCCGGCCCGGGTGCGCGGCATCCGCAAGGCCTTCGTCAAATACTACCCGGCTTTCAAGGAGGCCGATTTCGAAGCCCTGCCGGTCTGGTCGGGGCTCCGGCCTTGCCCGCCCGACGGCATGCCCTACCTCGGTCGCACCCGCGCCCGGCGGAACCTCATCGTCGCGACCGGCCACTCCATGATGGGCTTGAGCCTCGGCCCGGTCACGGGTGAGATCGTCGCCCAGCTCGTCTGCGGCGAACCCACGTCGGTCGCCCTCCGCGAGGTCGACCCTGATCGCCACGCCTGAAACTTCCCCCGCTTTCCACACCACCATGCCCACCTCCGCTTCCAAGAAAAAAGTCCGTGCCCGATGGGAGGGCGTGATCCCCGCGATCACCACCCCTTTCCGCAAGGACGGCAAGCTCGACGCCGTCGAGATCACCCGCCAGTGCCGCTGGATGGTGGCCTCCGGTTGCGTCGGCATCGTGCCGTGCGGCTCGCTCGGCGAAGGCGCCACGCTCACTTACGACGAGAAGGTCGAGCTCATCCGCATCTGCGTCAAGGCCGTCCCCGGCACCCCGGTCATCCCCGGCATCGCCTCCCTCTCCACCGCCGAAGCCGTCGCCCTCGCCCGGGAGTCGGAACGCCTCGGCTGCGGCGGCCTGATGGTCCTCCCACCCTACGTCTATAGCACCGATTGGCGCGAGATGAAGGCCCACGTCGCGGCCGTCATCGCCGCGACCAAGCTGCCGTGCATGCTCTACAACAACCCGCCGGCTTATAAGACCGACTTCCTGCCGGCGCAGATCGCCGAGCTGGCGGCGGAGCATCGCAACCTCGAGGCCGTCAAGGAATCCTCGGGCGACTCCCGCCGCGTCACCGCCATCCGCCACCTCCTGGGCGACCGCCTGACGATCCTCGTCGGCATGGACGACTGCATCCTCGAGGGCATCGCCGCCGGCGCGCGCGGCTGGATCGCCGGCCTGGTCAACGCCTTCCCGGTCGAGTCCGTCGAGCTCTACGAGGCCGCGATGATCGGCGACCGCGAGACCGCGGACGAAATCTACCAGTGGTTCCTCCCGCTGCTGCGCCTCGATACCGTCCCGAAATTCGTCCAGCACATCAAGTGGGTGCAGTCCAAGGTGCGCGGCTCCAATCCCTCGGTCCGCGGCCCGCGCCTCGCCCTCGACGGCGCCGACCTCGCCCTGGCGTCCAAGACCCTGCAGGTGGCCCTCAAGAACCGCCCGAAGATCAAGTAAGATGTCCACGCCTCTCCTCGGACTTTCCTACCTCGGCTTCGCCCGCGGCCGCCCCGGCGCCTATAGCTGGCAGGCCTTCAGCACCGCGACCTGGAACCACCTGCCGGAATTCTTCCACTCCGCCACCGCCGAGGATGTGGCCACGGTCGGGCGCCTCGCCGCCGAGGCCGCCCCGGTCCTTGCCGCCTTGCCTGGTCGGGCCAAGGCCGCCTTCCTGCGCGACATCGCCGCCCGCATCGAGGCCGCGACGCCCGCGCTCGCCGCCCGCGCCCAGGCCGAGACTTCGCTGCCGGAGGCTCGTTGCCTCGGCGAGCTCGGCCGCACGATGGGCCAACTGCGTCTCTTCGCCGACCTCGTCGAGAAAGGCCAGTGGGTCGATGCGCGCATCGAGACCGCCAACCCGGACCGCAAACCTCTCCCCAAGCCCGACCATCGCTCGATGTGCCGCGCGCTCGGACCGGTCGCCGTCTTCTGCGCGAGCAACTTCCCCTTCGCCTATTCCGTGGCCGGCGGCGACACCGCGTCGGCTTTCGCCGCGGGTTGCCCGGTCGTCGTGATGGCGCATCACGCGCATCCCGGCGTGGCCGACATCATGGGCGGGCTGATCGTGGACGCCGTGCGCGCCGCGGGCCTGCCCGAGGGGACCTTCTCGATGCTCCAAGGGGACGGTCGCGACGTCGGCCAGCTCCTGGCGAAGCACCCCGCCATCCGCGCGATCGGCTTCACGGGTTCACGCGCCGGCGGCCGCGCCCTGATGGACACCGCCGCGGCCCGCGAGGTGCCGATCCCGGTCTACGCCGAGATGAGCAGCGTCAATCCCGTCGTCCTGCTCGAGGGCGCCCTCGCCGCGCGCGGCGAGGCCATCGCCACTGGTCTCGGCGCCTCGTGCACCCTGGGCGTCGGTCAGTTCTGCACGCAGCCCGGCCTGTTGCTCATGGTGCGGTCCGCCACCGCGGAGACCTTCGCGGGACTCCTGGCCGCCCAGTTCCGCGCCGCGCCCGAGGGCGTGATGCTGACCCCGCCGATCCAGCAGGCCTACGTCAAGGGTCTCACCGCCCGCTCCGGCCGCGGCGGCATCCAGACCTACGCGCCCGGCAAGGGAAGCGGTCAACCCGGCCGCGCCTTGCCGACCTTGCTCGCCGTCGCCGCCAAGACTTTCCTCTCCGACAAGTCCCTGCAGGCCGAGCTCTTCGGTCCTTGCTCGCTGATCGTCTGGTGCGATGACCTCGCGCAGCTGCACAAGGTGCTCGGTTCGCTCGAAGGCAACCTGACCGCGACGGTGCATGGCACCGACGAGGAGCTCGCCGCGCACGGCGCCTTGCTCGAACGTCTCGCCGGCCTCGCCGGTCGCGTGGTCGTCAACGGTTTCCCGACCGGTGTCGAGGTCTCGCATGCCATCGTGCATGGCGGTCCCTATCCCTCGCTCTCGGATGGCCGCACGACCTCGGTCGGCTCCAACGCCATCTACCGTTTCACGCGCCTGGTCTGCTATCAGAACTTCCCCGACGCGGCCTTGCCCGCGGAACTCCGGAACGACAACCCCTTGGGCATCCTCCGGATGGTCAATGGGGAGATGGCGAAGTAGGAGGAGAGAAGGGACAGGGGCAGGGACAGAGGCAGGGATAGGGGCAGGGGCAGGGATAGGATAGGAAGATCTATTCTGCGGCAAGAGGTCTATCCCTGACCCTTTCCCTAAACCTGATTCTGACTCAGGATTCACCTCCCCACCAGCATCCCCCACCAGGTGCGGGTGTAGGGCAGGGCGAGGTTCTCGAGGCAGGCGGCGGTGAAGGCGGCGTCGACCTCCTCGCGCGGGTGTCCGTCGAGCAGGTTGGCGGCCTCGAGTTCCGCGCGCCCTCGGCGGGCGGCGTCGACGATGTTCTTGTGTTTGGTCGCATGAATCGCGGCGAGGGCCGCGGCGATGGCGCAGAAGGTGGTCAGGCCGAAGTAAAGTTTACCTTCCTTCATGAAGACGAAGGCGAGGAGCAGGAAGGGCCAGCCATTGCCCCAGAGGATCATGAACGAGTCCCACGACGACTGCGACCCAAGGCGGCGGTCGCGGTGCTGCAGGGCGTGCCCCGCGAGGCGGGCGGCCCGGGCGACGTCGAACAGCGTGCGTCCATGGTAGGATTCCGGCGAGAGCTTGATGGCGGGCTCGAAGGCCGAGTAGTAATCCGTGATCGCGAGGGAGGTCTCGTCGACGTCGACCTGCTCGATCTTGCCGCGGAGCAGGATGATGCGCGCCGCCTGCGCCCCGCTGATGCCGCGGACGAGCAGGACCCCGCCGTGGCGGCGCGTCAGGGACTTCAGCCGTCGGTAGGCCAGCCAAGGCATGGCCAAGGCCACGCCGCCCAGCAACAGGCCGAGGATCAGGAATTTGGCCTGCCACATGGGGTTCACCCTGACGTTTCGAGGGGTTCCTTCAAGGACTACCTTAATGCCTCCCTGCATAAGGGGGATAAGCGCGGGTGGATTGGTGACGAGCGCGGGTGCCCTGCATTGACCCTGCGTGGGTGGGGGCTTTCAATCGTCGGGTCATGAATCCCGACGTCGTCCGCGAATACCTCCTGGGCCTGCAGGACCGTCTCTGCGCGATGTTCGAGGAGGTCGACGGTCAGGCCAAGTATCAGACCGATGTCTGGACGCGAGCGGAGGGCGGGGGTGGCCGGACCCGCATCATCGCCGGCGGCGCGGTCTTGGAGAAGGGCGGGGTGGCCTTCTCGGATGTCCGGGGGAGCAAGCTGCCCCCGTCGGCGACCCATAGCCGGCCCGAACTCACTGGTCGCGGTTTTCGCGCGATGGGCGTGTCGGTCGTGCATCACCCGCTCAATCCTTACGCCCCGACTTCGCATATGAACGTGCGGTTCTTCTGCACGGATGGCCCCGATCCCGTGTGGTGGATGGGCGGCGGTTTCGACCTGA